>Ga0206681_10000412_pt1 | contig 23431 bp, 21 predicted proteins | sample M150012015metaG_FD_161048 | JGI IMG/M metagenome (GOLD analysis project Ga0206681, IMG submission 161048) | Ammonia-oxidizing marine archaeal communities from Monterey Bay, California, United States - M1 500m 12015 | ecosystem: Environmental > Aquatic > Marine > Intertidal zone | place: USA... | reverse complement strand
AAAGATTTTGATCTGTCAGTAACAGTTTGAGCGCCGATACCTTTAATATCATGCAACAGGTCTATAACAGTATCGTATTGTACTGCTAACATTTCCATTTCCATAACTGGGTTTTGAAAGCCGTTATTTAATATCTTGTCGCCAATATCATGCATATCAGTAAATGTATTAACATGTGCCTTGTTGTCCACAATCGACCAGCTCTTTTTTAATTCCTTGAGTGTGTCGGGGCCAAATGTTGAAAAAAGGAACAATCCGTCATTCTTTAGTACTCTATAACATTCTTCAAATAAATTGTTTAGGTTAGGACACCACTGCATCATGAGGCTGGAAATTATTATGTCAACACTGTTATGTTGTATGGGAAGGTTGTTTGCGTCTGCGCAAACTTTTATTGGCCCTTTGTTGCTTTTTAGAGAGTTATATGCAAAGTCTATACATATAACTTTAGATTCTGGGAAACGTCTGATTAGTTTTTCACTTAGTAATCCTGTGCCCGCCCCAAGGTCAATGATAGTTTCTTCGTTTGGATTAATATAATCAAGTTTATTATTGGTGCGAGTCGCAATCTCCTTCTGTACTAGGGCGTGCTCATTGTATTTTTTTGAGGCATTATTAAAGGTCGTTCTTACTGAAGACATTCGACAACCTTGTCTGTTATATTGCTCATCAATTTAAAATAGTGTTCAGGGCCATCCTCAATATCATATCCCATAACGTCAATACTAATGTTGTTTGTACCTAAGTCACTCGTTATAGTGTCAATTCTTGCATTAGGAACATCTATGTCGCTTAACATACAACTGGTTTTGTGTTTTTTGATTGATTTTCTTGCTTTAATAGCTTCATATAGACTCAGTCTATCGCCGTGGTACTTGGTAACCATTACGGGATTTTGTAATTTATTTGACTTTAGGAAGTATTGAAAAGTATTTGAGTAGGTCGCAATAGGATAGTCAATTATCTTAGACAATTTACTTTTAATTTCTTTGTCGAGTTGTTCAAGTCTACTTAACAAGGTTTGTAGGTTATTGTTATAAGCAGAGTGGTTTAGTGGATCTATTTCAATAAGGGTTCTGGCAATACTATTAGCTGCAACTTTCATATTATTAATATTCAACCATAAATGATAGTTTTTATATGAATTTTCATTATTTTTCAGTAAATGTATTTTACTTATGCCAGCTATAATTATTGTCTTATCCGTCGAGATACTAGCGATAATTTTCTTCAGACCAGATTCAAAATGAGGATCCACTATAATCAATATGTCTGCCTTTTTTATATGGCTAATCTGTGAAGTTTTTAGATGAAAGTTATGTGCATCTTGGTTAGAGTTAAGTAACAATTTTGTGGTATAAATGTTTTCTGTCAGTGCCGCTACAATTGAGTGGAAGGGCTTTATGCTGGCTACAACGTATGGCGCTGCATTAACATTGAAGGAATACAATAAAAGGATAATGATGAATCTATATAGCATGAATAAAATTATACTATTTAGGGGGCTTCATTGTTGTATTGAAACTCAAAATTACTATAAATTTCGGCATATGAAGGTTGCCCTCTTTGGTGCAGGATAGCCCTCAACTGTAAGGTCTTGATTTTTTTGGTCAAGAAAATCTATAAGGGATTTGGAGTTATTACCAATCCAAGGAGTTGAGTGCTGCTCTTTGGTGCTTGTCTTGTTAATGTCAACTAACTTAATATAGCTGAAGCCGGCGTCTTCTAGCCAAGATTTAAGTTTACTTATGGTTGGTATCATCCAAACGTTGCGCATTCTAGCGTAGCGACCGTTAGGCACAAGGTCAGACGCTGTATCGCTATCTATTACCAGAGTTTCTAGAATTAGTTCACCACCACTGGCTATCATTTTCTTTAGTTTATGTAAATGCATCATGTGATCTTTTTGATGGTAGAGTACACCCATCGAGAAAACAGAGTCAAATGCATCTATGTCAGGTATTTGTTCCAATCGTAATGGCAGTACGAATGCATTAGGGGGGTTGTTTATAAGGCACCTTATTGCTTGGAATTGAAAATTATAAAGTAAAAAAGGGTCTAATCCAAGGGCAATTCTAGCTCCAGATAGCGCCATCATGATAGTGAAGTAGCCGTTACCTGAGCCCACATCAAGTACAGTTCTATTATCAAGTGGCTGAATATGTTGAGAAATTCTTTCCCATTTAAGGTCACAACGCCATTCACTATCTATTGCTAGATTACCAATTTTGTAAGGACCCTTTCTCCATGGAATTAATTGTTTTAATTGTTTCTCAATATCGGCTATATTGTCGATATTATTGTCTATACTTAAATACGGAGCTCTATATTTTAAGTCTGATTTTGCAAAAGAGCTCAACTCAGTTATAGCTTTTTGCCACTTAGGAATATTACCATTGTTAACTAAAAATGCTTCCACAGAATCATCTACAAGTTGTTCCCTGATGCTTGCTAATGAAGAATACAAACCACAATTTGAAAAAGAATCTAACAATTAATAATATATATATATGGTTAAAAATAAGTAGTATAAAATATATCTTTACGTAGAGGAAATTAAACTGTTATTTTATCGGAGATAAAAAAAATGATGAAAAAATTGATAAGCATAGTGGTCACACTTTTTGTTATGTTAAATGTGATTGCTGGGGGCGATGACCGCGATCAGGGACCGGTTGAATCCCTTGACTCAGTATTGGAAATGGAGCCAGTTACTGACAAAGTTGTTGTTGGTGAACTTGAAGCTCAAACTATGACATTAACTAATACAGAAGATGAGGCTTTAGCTCAAGAGCTTGCAGAATTCGAAGCTAGATTAGCAGAAGAAGCTAGATTAGCAGAAGAAGCTAGATTGGCTGACCTTGAGTGGCGTGCTGAATTCGAAGCTCAATTAGCAGAACAGGCTAGATTAGCAGAAGAAGCTAGATTAGCAGAAGAAGCTAGATTGGCTGACCTTGAGTGGCGTGCTGAATTCGAAGCTCAATTAGCAGAACAGGCTAGATTAGCAGAAGAAGCTAGATTAGCAGAAGAAGCTAGATTGGCTGACCTTGAGTGGCGTGCTGAATTCGAAGCTCAATTAGCAGAAGAAGCTAGATTAGCAGAAGAAGCTAGATTAGCAGAAGAAGCTAGATTAGCAGAAGAAGCTAGATTAGCAGAAGAAGCTAGATTGGCTGACCTTGCTTGGCGTGCTGAATTCGAAGCTCAATTAGCAGAACAGGCTAGATTAGCAGAAGTAATCGCAACAACTGAATCAGGTGTAGAGATAACTGTTGCAGCACATGAATCATGCCAAGAGACTTTAGGACTGTCGGACTACAATATTGATAAATTTATAACATCCTTAGCCGCTGGCAGACTTTATAACGAGGGGCCGCAACTTGAACTTGGAACACTTTTCTCTCCACATAGATGGGACCAATACTTTGACTGTGTTGAGAAGCTTTCTAAGTAAGTATTAGTAATATATAATGCTAAAAAAAGCCCGCATAGCGGGCTTTTTTTTATTCTAAATCACTATACCTCTAAATTTCTAGTAGAGAGCTCTCCTTGTGGTGTAACTTATCGTCAACTGAATGCACATGGTCATCAGTTATCTTTTGAATGTTTTCTTCAGCCTTTCTTGCTTCATCCTCCGAGATTTCTTTTTCCTTTAGTAACTCTTTAAAGTCGGAATTAGCATCTCTACGAATGTTTCGAATAGCAATCTTTGCATGCTCCGCCTCCTCCTTTACAACCTTGACTAGTTCACGCCTACGATCTTCAGTTAGTGGTGGCAATGGGATCCTCATCACTTGACCCATAGTTTGTGGATTGAGGCCTAAATCTGAAGTCAAAATGGCTTTCTCTATGGGAGCTACCATGTCCTTTTCCCAGGGCGTAACCTTCAGTGTTCTGGAGTCTTCGGCTACGACATTTGAGACCTGTGAGATAGGTACTAATGAGCCATAATACTCAACATGTATCTGTTCCAGTAACGATGGATGAGCCCGACCAGCTCTTATCTTACTGAAAGCGTCTTCCAGGATTGATATTGTTTTGTTCATGCGATCTTGCGCATCTTTTTGTATCTCATTTAACATATTTATATTTTTTCCTTAATAAGACTTAATAATTTTGTTGTTACTAGATTTTAGATTATTTGTATGAATAAGTTTAACTAACTATGGTCCCAAGAGGTGTGCCTTTTAAAATATCTGAAAGTATGTTCGGGTTATCGAGCATACTGAATACACAAATTTTTAAACCATGTCCTTTGCAAAGTGTAAACGCCGTCATGTCCATTACTTGTAAATTATTTTCAATTGCCTCATCAAAGCTCAATGATTCATAGCGTTTAGCATCTGGGTTTGTTGCTGGGTCGTCAGTGTAAACTCCGTCAACTTTGGTTGCTTTGAATATTATGTCTGCACCTATCTCTATACCTCTAAGGGCAGCACCTGTGTCAGTAGTAAAGCAAGGACTTCCAGTTCCTGCAGAAAATATTACTACTTTCCCATCACTAAGATCCTTCCTTGCTTTAATGTGGTCAGCAGTATCACATACCCCGCCACCAATGGGAAATCCAGACATAACAACTGAGTCAATGTTATTCCTTCTACAGGAATCAGATATAGCAAGGGCATTTATGACTGTTGCTAGCATACCCATATGATCTCCCGTCACACGATTCATTCCATTTTCAGCTAAAGCAGCCCCACGAAATATATTTCCGCCTCCGACTACAACTGCCACTTCAACATTTTCAATTAATGCGGATTTTATAATTTCTACCACACCTTTAAGTGTGTCTGGATCTATGGTGTGGTCATCACTTGATAACGCTTCACCACTAAACTTTAGTAATATTCGCTTGTATTTACTCATGATAGATGCAAATAATAAATTATCAGTGATTTTACATTGTGACTAACAACTATTAATGAAAAATATATACTAAATATTGTAGATTCCTTATAATGAACCCTTTGTTCTGCATATTATTTATCAACAATGGATAAGATAAGTATCCGTGGCGCTAGAGCCCATAATTTAAATAACATTAATGTCGATATTCCCAGAAATAAACTTGTAGTTATTACCGGGTTATCAGGGTCTGGCAAGTCTTCACTAGCATTCGACACTATTTATGCCGAAGGCCAGCGTCGATATGTTGAATCTCTGTCAGCTTATGCAAGGCAGTTTCTATCATTAATGGAGAAGCCAGACGTTGACCATATTGAGGGTCTGTCACCTGCAATTTCTATTGAGCAGAAAGCCACTTCACACAATCCACGGTCTACAGTAGGAACTATTACTGAGATTTACGATTACTTGAGGCTGCTTTATGCTCGTGCTGGTTTACCGAAGTGTCCAAAACACAACATTAACCTTGAGTCAAAAACTGTGTCACAGATGGTCGATGGTATTCTTTGTTTGCCCGAGGGTGAAAAAATAATGTTACTAGCACCGATTGTACAGAATCGCAAAGGCTATCACTTAAAGATGCTTGAAGAATTGTCACATCAAGGATATCTGCGAGCAAGGGTTGATGGGGAGGTGGTATTTCTAGATGAAATTCAGGACCTAGATGGAAAAACTAATCACACAATTGAACTAGTAATTGACCGTTTAATAGTACGCAAGGATGCCACATCACGCTTATCAGAGTCCATTGAAACTGCTCTTAAACTCAGTTCTGGCTTGGTTAGGGTTGCATCAATGGAGGAAAAATCAACACGAAAAGAGTTAGTTTATTCAGCAAAATTTTCCTGTATCGAATGTGGTTACTCATTAGAAGAGCTGGAGCCAAGACTTTTTTCATTCAACAACCCGGTTGGAGCCTGTCCAAGTTGTGACGGTCTAGGCGTAAAAGATATCTTTGATGAAGATAAGGTAGTTGCAAACCCAGAAATGAGTTTAGCAGATGGGGCTATTTATGGTTGGGGTCGTTCTAATGCGTATCTTTATCAAACTCTTATGTTGGTTGGTCAGTATTATGGGTTTAGTATCGATACCCCTTTCGAAAAATTAAGTGAAGAGCACAAAAGAATTATCCTATATGGAAGCAGCAAGGATGCAATAGATTTCTCAAAAATAAAAGGCAGAAAGGGCTGGTCAAACAAGAAAAAACCATTCGATGGCGTCATACCTAGGATGACAAAACGATATGAACAAAGTGATGTACATTCAGTTCGTGAAGAACTTTCGCGTTATATTGTTAGTAAGAATTGTATTAGTTGTAATGGTGACAGGTTAAATGAATCTGCCAGAAATGTATTCATCGATAACCGCAACCTTTCATATGTTACTAAACTTTCAATAATAAATATTTTTGAATTTTTTAAAAACCTAAAGCTTGAGGGTGCTCGCGGCGAGATAGCCGATAAGATATTAAAAGAGATTCTTCAGAGGCTGGAATTTCTAATTAACGTTGGTTTAGAATATTTGAGCCTTGAGCGTAGAGCCAATACACTTTCTGGGGGTGAGGGCCAAAGAATCAGACTTGCTAGTCAAATTGGAGCCGGATTAATGGGAGTTTTATATGTTCTGGATGAGCCGTCAATTGGTCTACATCAAAGAGACAATCAGAAACTCCTTAATACCTTAACATATTTAAGAGACATAGGTAACTCAGTTATAGTGGTAGAGCATGACGAGGATGCCATAAATCAGGCAGATTATGTAGTTGATATTGGCCCTGGAGCCGGAGTCCATGGAGGCAATATTGTTGCCACAGGAACGCCAGAAGAGATAAAAAATAATCCAAACTCTTTAACTGGAGAATACATAAGCGGTAGAAGATTAATAGAAACTCCTAAAGAACGTAAAAACGCATCAAAATGGGTCAACATTAAGGGGGCTTGCGGTAACAATTTAAATAACGTTAACTTGTCAGTTCCTGTAGGAGTTTTAACGTGCATTACCGGAGTATCTGGTTCTGGAAAATCGACCCTAATTAATGATACCCTTTATTCTTTAGCGGCAAGAGAACTTAACCGTGCCCAGACGACTCCTGCCCCATTTAAATCAATCGAAGGGTTACATAATTTCGATAAGATAGTTAATATTGACCAGAGTCCAATTGGTCGAACTCCGCGCTCTAACCCTGCAACATACACTGGAGTTTTTTCTCTAATAAGGGATCTATTTTCACAAACATTAGAATCTCGGTCAAGAGGTTACCGGTCAGGTCGTTTCAGTTTCAATGTTAAGGGCGGTAGGTGTGAGGCTTGCAAGGGTGACGGATTAATTAAAGTAGAAATGCATTTCTTGCCAGATGTATATGTGCCATGTGATGTTTGTAATGGTGACAGATATAACAGGGAAACTTTAGAAATTCATTACAAGAGAAAAACAATCTCAGAGGTTTTGGCAATGACGGTTGAAGATGCACTTATATTTTTTGAGCCTATGCCTAAAATTAAGCAGAAGTTACAAACTCTTGTGGATGTTGGTCTTTCATATATTGCTCTAGGTCAAAATGCTACAACCCTTTCCGGAGGAGAAGCTCAAAGAATAAAGTTGGCAAAAGAGCTATCTAAATTAGATACTGGAAAGACATTATATATTCTTGATGAGCCAACAACAGGACTTCATTTTCAAGATATCAAGCAGTTACTGTCTGTTATCGATAGGCTCAGAGAAAGGCACAACACAATTATTATTATTGAACACAATTTAGATGTAATTAAAACTGCAGACTGGGTCATTGATATGGGCCCTGAAGGTGGCGATAAGGGTGGAAACATTATTGCAACTGGAACACCTGAACAGGTAGCAAATAATAATAAATCTTATACCGGAAAGTACTTAAAAAATTACCTGAAGTAATTCAGAATTTTCCATCTTAACTTTTAACCCAGTAAGTACATATCTATGTTCAGAGTTTCGTTTTAATTGCTTAATTAAAACAGGTAAAAACTGATATTTAGGTGAAAATAATGCCATTATGGGTTCATCAGAATCTAACTGCTCAATTGTTATCACTGTTTCCATTTTGTTATCTATCATGTAGCTTTGATTTGATGTTTTTTTGTATTTTTTAGTCTTCAAATATTTTCCATCTGCAATCTGATAGTTAAAGATTAATTGGTTTGGGTTTTTTTCTAAGTCATATGACAAAGCCATAAACAAACTAAGAGGGTCCAGTATGTTTCCTTTTTCAGTTTTAAATACTCTTGCCTCTGTCTGGTTGATAGTGGGTTCTGAGATGACTGTGTTGTTTTCTGAAGAGAAGTTTAAAGCATAACTTTTTGTTATAGCTTTATCTCTTTTTTCATTCATTATATATTTCTGACTATTCACCCCACTATCGTTAATTGTGAACACACTCTTTGCTTCAATAGATATGTCCCCTAACAATTTTGCAATGCCTGTAGTTTTAGCGTTAGCAGTATATACATACTTATCAACGTACCTATCTAGGACTCTTACTTCTTTGGCGACTTCAAGATTATCAATTATAAGTTTAAAGTCAACAATAAATGAGTCTAATGCATTTGTATTAGTGCTAAGTAACAAAGGAATTAAGAAATAAGTAATTCTTTTCATATTTTTATATTATCAAGTAGTGCAACATTATTGTCTAATTTCAACCTGCCTTGGGTGAACAAGTGTACAACTTCGGGATATATTTTGTGTTCCTCAATGAGGACTCTTTTCGCTATAGAGTCGGCATCATCTAAAGGAAGAACATCGATAGATCTTTGAGCAATAATAGGTCCACCGTCGAGCTCTTCAGTTACAAAATGAACACTAACACCGTGCCTCTTTTCTTGTGCCTCTATAACCCTTTTATGTGTATTTAATCCTTGAAATTTTGGAAGTAAAGATGGGTGTATATTCAAAATCTTACCCAAATACTTATTAGTGAATTCTGCAGTTAATATACGCATAAAGCCTGCAAGTATTATTACATCAGGATTGTATTTGTCAATGACCTCGCTAAGAGCAACGTCATATTTATGCCTTGATGAGAAGTTTTTGTTGTCTAGGGTATGAGTAGTAATTCCTGCCTTTTTAGCGCGGTCAAGTCCAAAGGCGTTTGGTACATTACTAATAACACAATCTATATTAAGATCAATTACAGAAGAGTTATTAATCAGTGACTGGAGATTTGAGCCACTACCAGATATCAATACAATGCCGTTCATGATAAGGCCTCTTTAGCTCTAGTTAAATTAGGACTTGTTCGTCTTTTCTATTGGTAATCTCGCCAATTAGCCAGGACTTTTCACCAAGACTATTTAGATGTTTTATAGCTTTATCACTCTGATCTGCTGGGAGTACAATTACCATGCCAACACCACAGTTAAATACTCGATACATTTCCTTCATATCTATATTGCCTTGTTTCTGTAGCCACTGAAAAATTTCTGGAAGTTGCCACGAGTTATGGTCAAGTATTGCTGTTAGGTTGTTTGGAAGGACTCTGGGTATGTTTTCTAATAGGCCGCCACCAGTGATGTGTGATATTGCATTTACTGTGACCTGCTCAATTAAAGAAAGTATCGACTTAACATAGATTTTAGTTGGCTTAATTAGAGCATTTAATTGTTCTTCAGTGGGACTAGATCTCTCTAACACCTTTCTAATAAGTGAATAGCCATTTGAGTGTGGACCGGATGAGGATAATGCAATAATATGATCACCAGTTTTAACTTTAGTTCCGTCAATTACTTTGCTTTTTTCAGCAATTCCGACACAAAAACCAGCCAAGTCATATTCTTCACCTTTATACATCCCAGGCATTTCAGCAGTTTCCCCGCCAATCAATGCGCAACATGACTGCCTGCATCCTTCGCCTATGCCTGAGATTACAGAAGTCGCAAGTTCAGTGTTAAGTTTTCCGGTAGCATAATAGTCAAGAAAAAATAATGGCTCAGCTCCTTGTACTATTAAATCATTGACACACATGGCAACTAAGTCTATACCTATCGTGTCATGCTTGTTGAGCATTTCAGCAACTTTTAATTTTGTTCCAACACCATCCGTTCCAGATATCAATACTGGGTTTTTGTATTTATCAATGGGCAGTTCAAACATAGCTCCAAAACCACCCAGACCAGCCAACACACCTTCTCTAGATGTAGATTTAGCTATAGGCTTTATCTTCTCAATTAAGTCATTTCCTTTGGATATATCAACGCCAGAGTCTTGGTAAGTCAATGATGACATTAGGGTTTTTTCCGTATAATGAATAGTTATTTAAGCTAAAGAAATGAGTATTTCATCAATTCCAAACGCTCTATCGATATTAAGGATTATTTTAACAGTACCAGTTGTTATAACCTTGTTAAATCAACAATATTTTTTCACAATTGTCATTTTTTTTATCGCCGGTATAACTGACGCATTAGATGGCTGGATTGCGAAGCGATATTCTTGTCAGACCCGTTTAGGGTCAATACTCGATCCTTTTGCAGATAAGTTGTTATTAATAGCAAGCTTTGTTGCTCTATTTTTGATTAATTTGTTACCTACATGGCTATTGGTTTTGATATTTGTTAGAGATGTTATGATTGTTGCAGGTACAGTAGGATATTTTCTAGGTTCTAATGCCTCGGAGGATGATTTGCTGGCACCAACTAACCTATCGAAAATAAATACCGGTTTACAGATAGCCTTGGTACTATATTTAGTAGCTTCTCAAATCTATCCTGGTTCAGATCAGTTTGTAATTATCTTTTACATAGTAGTTGCGACCACTACAGTCCTTAGTGGAGTAGATTATGTTTGGGTGTGGACAGAAAAAGTGTTATCCAAAGAGAGCAATAAATGAATCAATTAGGGTTACCATTAACGCTTGATTCAAAGATGTTGTTAAGTAATTTTGTAAAAGAAAAAAATAAACATGTCGTTGATTTTTTGCTAGATTTGTTTGTTCAAAAGTCAGCAAACATCGTTCATATATTTGGCCCGCCCTCTAGTGGTAAAACACACCTGTTACAGGGTTGTGCATTCAAGGCTCTAGATGAAGAACTGAATGTAGTCTATATCGACTTTCTCCAGGATGCTCCTGAAGATGTATTGGTTGGACTCGAGGTTAATGATTGGGTGTGTATAGATAATGTTGAAAGCTTGAATACAGTCCAGCAGAGAGACTTATTTAATCTTTATAACAAATCTAATGGCACCGGATTGAAACTTATTGTAAGTAGTACAATATTACCTAGCGAGTTAGAATTGCTTGAGGATTTGAAGACACGCCTATCATTGGCAACAATATTCTCGCTACAAATTCCAGATGATGATATAAAAAGAATAATTATAGAGCACCAAGTAGCAGATAAAAATATATCAATAGATTCAAAGATTTATGACTATTTATTTAAGTATTATTCACGCGATTTAACCGGACTACTGTCATTGATTGATCGTCTAGATAAGGCCTCACTTCAGGAAAAGAACAATATAACCATTCCACTAGTTAAGCAGGTGCTGAAGATCTAATGTTTATCTCTGAATTTAAATTTTGCTATAGTTGACATTAATGTAGAAAAATTAATATTGCCGAAGTTTCTGTATTCGTTTTTTATCTTGGAAATAAGTTCAAAAATATTACTAATTTTTAAATAGAGGTATTAGTAATACTTTCTTGTAATGACACTAGTGCTCCCATTTTTAGTCTGGATTGTTGTCCTACAGGCAAGTTTAATTGGTCATTAGATTTAAGAACAAAGTAACTATTGTCTCTTAGATGTTGAAAAAGTTTTGACAATCTGTTGAAGCTGATTCGTTGTTACATGTGCCAAACTCCTTCTCAGCAAGGCAGTCTTTAGAGCTGAGTGGGCGGGCGCATCTATCACTAAGAATTAAATGAGAGAAAGGGTATATGTAGTGTTTAATATGCATAGCAATTAATGTTTTGTGTGTATATTAACTACTTAGATATTATAATGTAGACTTTTATTTGTTGCCAGATAGTTCATGGAATATCTTCCTATTTTTTTCAACATTAAGAATAAGCCCTGTCTAGTAATTGGCGCAGGTGAGATTGCGTTTCGAAAAATTAGTTTATTGTTAAAGGCTGGTGCTGAGGTTACCTGTGTGGCAACTAGTTGTTGTAGTAACGTGGCAGACATAGTAGATCAAAAAAAAATCAAATATATAAACAAAGAATTTAATTCAAGTTTCATCAAAGATCAACGCTTAATTATCTCTGCAACAGATGACGCATCACTTAATAAGTACGTTTCGAAATTAGCAAGTTCTGCAAATATTCCAGTTAATGTAGTGGACTCTCCGGACTTGTGCTCATTTATTATGCCCTCTATTGTTGATAGGTCTCCAATAGTGGTTGCAATATCGTCTGCTGGCAAGGCTCCTGTATTGGCTAGATTAATTCGTGCAAAATTAGAAAGTACAATTCCACATGCTTACGGTAAATTGGCTGAACTAGCGGGGATATTTAGAAGCCAGGTCAAGAACAAATTTAATAATATTGAAGACAGAAGGTATTTCTGGGAAAGGGCGTTCTCGGGAATTGTAGCCGAAAAGGTGTTTTCTGGAAAGATTGATGAGGCGAAGTCAGAGCTTGAGATGCAATTGGAACAAAGTAAAGACAGCCAGTTAGGTGAAGTGTATCTAGTTGGAGGTGGGCCTGGAGACCCTGACTTACTAACCTTTAAAGCATTAAGACTAATGCAGCAGGCAGACGTTATTTTATATGACCGTTTAGTTTCTGATGGCGTGATGGATCTAGTTCGACGTGATGCAGAATTAATTTATGTTGGTAAAGAGAAGGATAACCATTCCGTACCACAAGGTAACATTAATCAGCTATTGGTTGACTTAGCCAAACAAGGCAGAAGAGTTTGCCGTTTAAAGGGCGGAGATCCATTTATTTTTGGACGTGGAGGCGAAGAGATTGAAACTCTGGCAGAAAATGGTGTACCTTTTCAGGTGGTTCCAGGTATAACTGCGGCCTCAGGATGCTCAACATATTCTGGTATACCTTTGACACATAGAGATTATTCACAGTCATGTAGATTCGTAACAGGCCACCTTAAAGATGGCAGCATGAATCTGCCTTGGAGTGAGTTGGCGGTAGAGCAACAGACTATCGTTTTTTATATGGCACTTAATGGCGCACAACATTTATCTGAAAAGTTAATTGTTCATGGTATGCGTAAAGGCATGCCAGTTGCTCTAGTTGAAAAGGGAACAACACCGGATCATAGGGTACATACTACAACACTGGAAGAGCTACCAGGCCTAGTTGCTAATACTGAAATTCACGCACCAACTCTGATTATTGTTGGGGAGGTGGTAAAACTTAGAGAAAAACTAAACTGGTTTGACAATCAAAATATCAGCAAACCAGTTTGATTACTTGAATTATTATTAAGAGCAACAGTTAGAACTTGATGAATTCTTAAATCCTAATACTTTAAATATGTTTGCCGCTGGACAGAAGCCTGTGAATGATGATTGAAACATGTTGACTCCAACAAAAGCTGTTAGCCATAAAAAGTTTTCACTATACATAAAAGGACTTATGCTTGAGCCTAATGTTAGAGAAGCTATTACCATGAATCCAGCTAATGCCATTACTGCGTTATTAATTGTCATTTTTTTACCCCCGTATTGTTATATTTTTTATATCTGAATGTTTGAGTGCAGATGTACTAAATTATATACTAATTATATTATAAGTCAATAATATTATTATATACTAATAATATTACAGGTACTACAAAATAATAATTGGATAAATCCTTAGTATTTCTCTGTTTATTGGGGAAAATATAATATTTATTTGGTATAATTTGCATTCTTCGCGGGAGTGGTGGAATTGGTAGACACGCTGGATTTAGGTTCCAGTGTCGTAAGACGTGAGAGTTCGAGTCTCTCCTTCCGCACCAAATAAATATGAATACAGTCATAGTCCATAGTCAAGATATAGAACTAGCAACTAAAATATCTTGCGGTTTTAAGGTTGAAATAGAGCCAAGAACCAATCATATTAGGGTTCATACTTCTCAGACAATGGATCTAAATCATCTAAGGTCTCAATACCAATTAGATCTCAATTTTCTTCCATATTATTTTGATTTTGATAATGTAGCTTTATTTGTTAGTGATATGGATTCGACATTAATTAATATCGAATGTATCGATGAAATTGCTGACTTTGCCAATGTAAAGGCTCAGGTTGCCAGTATCACTGAGCGAGCTATGAATGGGGAGATAAATTTTAATTCAGCCCTTATTGAGAGGGTTAAATTATTAGAAGGGCTTGATGTTAATGTCCTTAATAAAGTTTACACTGAACGTCTAAAAGTCAATCCTGGAGGAAAAAAGTTAATGAATTTTTTTAGTTCAAAGTCCATAAAAACTGCAGTTGTTTCCGGAGGCTTTACATATTTTACTAATCAACTATCAAAAGATATAGGATTGGATTACTCTCTTGCTAATTCATTAGGAATTGAAAACGCTAAATTAACTGGTACAATCCATGGCGACATAGTCGATGCAGTCTCCAAGGCTAATTTTGTCCATGAGTTGTGTAATATACATTCAGTATCAACGGAGCAAGTAATTGTTGCAGGTGATGGCGCTAATGATCTTGAGATGATGAGTGTAGCAGGGCTTTCAGTTGCATATCATGCAAAGCCTGCAGTATATGATAAGGCAGATGTAGTTATTAATTTCTCTGGACTCGATAAAATTATGGACTTTTTTAATGATTAATTTTTTTAGCACTATTGCATGTACATGTTAGTTGAGATTGGACACTTTGCATTAACTCTAGCTTTGGCATTTGCTTTACTTCAAGTTGCAATACCTAGTGTAGGCATTATTAGTAATAATTTCTCACTGTCTCAGTTATCGAAACCACTATTATGGGCGCAATTTTTTTGGATTGCAGTGTCCTTTGCTATCCTTATGAATGCTTTCATAATTGATGACTTTTCAGTTAAATATGTGGCAAACAATTCAAATACACAACTCCCTACTATCTTTAAGATAGCTGGTGTTTGGGGTGCGCATGAGGGTTCTTTGTTGTTGTGGGCTCTGATATTATCAATCTGGAGTGTCGCAGTTTCAATTTTTTCCAAGCGACTACCTTCAGAAGTACTCAACCATATATTGATTGTTCTGGGAATTATTAGTACTGGTTTTTTGTTGTTTCTGTTGTTCACTTCAAACCCATTTGAAAGACTATATATGGTGCCATTAGAAGGAAGAGAGCTCAATCCTTTGCTGCAAGACTTCGGTTTAGCTATCCATCCACCTATGCTTTATATGGGTTATGTTGGTTTGGCTATTCCTTTCGCATTCGTTTTATCTTCCCTAATTCGTGGTCAACTAGACTCTACCTGGCTGAAATGGTCTCGCCCCTGGACATTGGCAGCTTGGGCTTTTTTAACATTTGGTATTACGCTTGGAAGTTGGTGGGCGTACTATGAATTAGGCTGGGGAGGGTGGTGGTTTTGGGACCCTGTAGAAAATGCTTCTTTCATGCCATGGCTGGTTGGAACTGCACTGATACATTCATTAAGTGTGAGCGAAAAGAGGGGTGCATTTAAGCATTGGACTGTGTTGTTAGCAATATCAGGATTTTCATTAAGCCTTTTGGGTACTTTTTTGGTGCGCTCAGGAATACTCACTTCAGTACACTCCTTCGCCTCTGACCCTGCGAGAGGGCTCTTCATACTTGTGTTCTTGGTTCTAGTAGTGGGCGGGTCGTTAATTCTATATGCTTGGCGTGCAACGCAAATGAGGAGTAGCAACACTTTTTCTTTATTGTCACGAGAAAGCGGCTTATTAATAAATAACATTCTGCTTGTAGCTGCTATGTTGAGCGTTTTCTTAGGGACTCTTTATCCTCTCCTTCTAGACTCTCTAGGGCTTGGTAAAATATCAGTAGGGGCGCCATACTTTGACGCAGTCTTTGTGCCAATTATGGTTCCAGCGGTAATTGTAATGGCTGTTGTACCTTTCTTGCGTTGGAAAAAAGACAACACAGACAGAATAAAAAATCAGTTGAGTCCTGTATGGATCATCATCATCCTGTTATTCGTCACATTATTATTTTTGAGTGACAACATTTTCGTTTTGATAGCATATTTTTTATTTATTTGGATTATATTCCACTCCTTCAGGCTGTTATTACAACGAATAAATCAAAATGGAACCCTTACATTGTCTTTTTTAGGGATGCTGTTAGCGCATATAGGTATAGGTGTTTTTATACTTGGGGCAACGGTCACTACTCAGTTAGGAGTTGAGAAGGACATTAAGATGGATATAAACGAGTCTATCAATATTGAAGGTTATCAGTTTACATTTAAAGAAATTGAAACCTTTTCAGAGCAAAATTATCAAGGTTACAAAGGACACATAGAGGTTTATGCCGGCAATGAAATAATTGCAGACCTGAGACCGGAGAAGCGTCAATATACTACTGGAATGCCTATGACTGAGGCAGCGATTGATCCTTCACTTTATAGAGACATTTATGTTGCTCTAGGTGAGTCACTGGAGGGAAGTTCCTGGAGTTTTAGAATATATTACAAGCCACTAGTTAGGTGTATATGGCTTGGAGGGATTCTAATAGCGCTTGGCGCTTTGTTAGCAGCATTCGACAGACGCTACCGCGTGAGGATTAAGTCATGACCCTATATATGTGGTTTTTTGCGATGATTGTTGCTTCTATTTGTTGGCTTGTTTGGTTTTTATATAGTCCATTAAGGAACAATGAAATGGATTTAAATAAATCTAATGTGGATCTTGGCAAAAAAAAGCAGGAAGAGTTAAAACAAGACTTATCTAACGATATGATCGATATAAATGAGTTCAATCAAGCTAAGTCTGAAATTACACAAACTCTCGCGCAAGAGTTAAAGCAATCAAATCAAAGCAATCAAGTCAATAAACCTAGTAAACACTATATAGCTGTTGGTTGTATTTTGGTTTTGTTGCCATTACTTTCTCTTGGTGTGTATGAATTATTATCAAAAAAGGATACAGTAGCTGTAACTAGTAGTAATCAAGAACAGCAACCATTAAGTCTAGAGAAGAGTGTTGAAGAAATAAAACTTTATCTTTTGGACCAGCCGGATGATGATGTCGCATGGGCAAGCCTTGGTAGCGTATATACTCAATTAAATAATTTTGATGAGGCTTTGAAATCATACGAAAAGTCGTATCAATTAAATTCTGCAGACCCGGTAATACTTTCTGAGTATGCTTCTGCTATATTTTTTGCCAACAATCAGCAATTTAACCAAAAATCAATTGACCTATTAAAACAGGCATTGGAGATAGACTCTACTCTACCATTTGCTTTATATCAGATTGGCCTATATGCCGCAAGTAATGGAGACTTTGATCTTGCAAAGACTTCTTGGCAGCGCGCACTCATGTCAATACCTGCTGGCAATTCAGATAGGAGATTTATTGAGGAATTAATAATGCAACTCGATGAAGTAATGGCTCCTAGTCAGAATCCAGTACTTGTAGAGTCTTCTGAAGAGTCACATTCTGTAAATGTGAAATTATTAATATCAGATGAAACCATGTCCTCTCGTTCAGATGAAGACTATTTAATGGTTTACGTGAAGTTAGCACATGGCAGACCAATGCCTATAGCTATTCAGAAAATAGTACTGAAAGATTTTTCAGGATACATCACCCTTACAGATACAGATTCAGTTATGTCAAGTCAAAAGTTATCCCAATCAGACGAAGTTATAGCTGTAGTGCGTATAAGCAAAACTGGGTCAGCAATTAAGCAGGATGGAGATATACAGGTTCAGAGCGATGTTATTAATGTCAGAGACAACCCTACTGTAAATCTTATAATGTAGGGTTGGTTTAAACCCATACTCTTTAAATTTATTATTGCTTATCAGCGTATTTTATAGCCTACTGCGTAACCTTAAAGTAAGGAGAGGTAATGAAAATAAATGTTAAAATTATATTACTCCAAAAAGATAAAATTTTAATTTGTTAAAGGTAGCTAAATGAGTGAAACTATAGAACTAGCACAGAACTTGATTAGCAGGGAATCCGTCAGTCCTGAAGATGGAGGCTGCCAGATCGTTTTGTCTGAACGATTAAGAAATATTGATTTTGCTGTTGATAACCTAAGATTTGGTGAAGTTGATAATTTTTGGGCAACACATGGCAACTCTGAGCCGGTCTTTGTTTTTGCAGGACATACAGATGTTGTTCCTGTTGGAGATAAAGATAAGTGGCATACAGAACCTTTCACTCCTATTGTTAAGGATGGATTTCTGTATGGTAGGGGTGCTGCCGATATGAAGGGTGGTTTGGCAGCAATGACTGTAGCAACAGAAAGGTTTGTTAAAGATTTTCCAGGCCATAACGGCACATTAGCTTTCTTAGTAACATCTGATGAAGAGGGCCCTGCTGTTGATGGAACGGTTAAAGTTGCTCAATATTTAAAAGAATCAAAGCAGCAAGTAGATTATTGCCTAGTGGGAGAGCCATCTTCAAGTGTTCAGCTTGGAGATGTAGTAAAGAATGGCCGCAGAGGGTCACTCAATGGTCGGTTGATTGTAATTGGAAAGCAGGGCCATATTGCCTACCCGCATCTTGCTAATAACCCTATACATTTAGCTGTTCCAGCGTTAGATGAGTTGTGCGACGAGAGTTGGGATGATGGGAACGAGTATTTTTCTTCTACAAGTTTTCAAATTTCTAATATAAATTCAGGAACAGGAGCTACAAATGTTACTCCCAGTGAGACTGAGGTGCTGTTTAATTTTAGATATTCTACTGAAAGCACATGTGACCAGCTTAAAGAAAGAGTATCCGATATTCTAGACAAGTATAATCTTGATTACAATATTGATTGGGGTCAACCGGCACACCCTTTTATAACTACTGCTGGAGACTTAGTTACTAGTTGTGTTAGTGCTATCAAGACGGTAAAGAATATTGAGCCAGAACTATCAACTTCTGGGGGCACTTCAGATGGAAGATTCATTGCACCTATATTAGGTGCTCAGGTAGTAGAATTAGGCCCGATAAATGCAACAATTCATCAAGTTAATGAGCGCGTATCCGTTAAAGATTTGGATGATTTAACGGATATATATTATCAGATATTAAAAAATATTCTGTTATAGGTTTTTTTGCATGAGGTTTGACATCATAACACTGTTTCCTGAGATGTTCAGCGCTATTAAGGATGAAGGCGTTGTCGCTAGAGCCATAAATAAATCATTAGTTTCAATCAATACATGGCAGTTACGAGATTACAGCAATAACAAGTATAGAAATGTTGACGACAAGCCTTATGGTGGTGGAGCAGGGATGGTTATAATGGTTAAGCCGATCCGCGAATGTATAAAACAAATTAAACAAGAAGCACCCAGCACTAAAGTGATATATTTATCCCCCCAAGGACAAAAACTTACACATAAATTAGCAGAAAGTTTAACAAATATTGAGTCATTAACACTTCTTTGTGGCCGTTATGAAGGTATAGATGAGCGCGTAATTGAGCGCGACATTGATATGGAAATTTCAATTGGAGATTACGTAATAAGTGGTGGGGAGCTAGCAGCTATGGTACTGATGGATGCTGTTAGTAGACAGCTCACTGGCGTTTTAGGGAACCAACACTCTGTTAAAGATTCTTTTTTTGAAGACATTCTAGATTACCCGCAATACACTAGGCCTGTAGAAATTGATGGGCAAAAAGTGCCAGAGGTTTTGCTGAGTGGGCATCAGGCCAATATAGATAAATGGCGAAAAGAGAAATCTATCGAAAATACTAAAAAGAAACGAGAGGACTTGATTAAGAAGTAAGTGTTTGCTTTTTTGAATTTCTCTATTATAATTAATCGAATTATTTTGCAACGTCGCAAAATACATATCAAGCATTGCTGCTTTACAATTCGCCCATGACGGGCTTTATTTCGTTAGAAAACGAAAACATACAATAATCAAAGGAGAAAAGTATGAAATTTGTAACAGCGATTATTAGACCCCACCAACTTGATGATGTTAGAGAAGCATTATCTGAGTTAGGAGTATCAGGAATAACAGTAACAGAAGTCAAAGGCTTTGGTCGTCAAAAAGGACACACGGAGCTATACCGTGGCGCAGAATATCAGATAGATTTTTTACCTAAAGTTAAATTAGAGATAGCTATTTCAGCATCAATACTAGACGAAGTTATTGAAGCTATTAGTGACGTTGCCAATTCTGGTAAGGTCGGAGATGGAAAGATTTTTGTAACTAATTTAGAAAAAGTGGTCCGCATTCGTACTGGCGAAACTGACCAAGATGCACTTTAGGAGAATACCTTGAAAAAATTATTAACATTAATGGCTTTAATGCCAATGACTGTGCTCGCCGATGAGATTAATGGAGCAGATACGGCTTGGATTATGACTTCCACTGCCCTGGTGTTGTTCATGACACTGCCAGGTCTTGCATTGTTTTATGGGGGTCTAGTACGCACAAAAAACATTCTATCAGTATTAATGCAGTGCTTCGCTATTGCAGGAATTATGTCGATACTGTGGTTTCTGGTTGGTTATAGTATTGCTTTCTCTGGTGACAATCCTTACTTTGGGGATTTTTCAAATGTAATGCTATCCCAAGTAAGTATGGACACGCCTAGCGGAACAATACCTGAATCTTTGTTCGCAATGTTTCAAATGACGTTCGCTATCATTACCCCAGCACTAATTATTGGGGGATTTGCAGAAAGAATGAAATTTTCAGCAGTACTACTGTTCAGCGCAATTTGGCTGCTAGTTGTATACGCACCTATTACTCACTGGGTATGGGGTGGCGGTTGGCTAGGAAATGTTCTTGACTATGCGGGAGGTACAGTTGTTCATATTACTGCTGGGGTTGCAGCTTTAGTTGCTGCAATTGTTGTCGGTCCACGAAATGGGTTCCCATCAAAACCTATGCCTCCACACAACATGACAATGACTATCTCTGGGGCAGCAATGCTTTGGGTTGGATGGTTTGGGTTCAATGGTGGTTCTGCATTAGCGGCTGGTGGAGATGCTGCAATGGCAATACTAGTGACCCATATTTCAGCAGCAGCTGGTGCAATGACATGGATGTTCTATGAATGGATAAAGTATGGCAAGCCTACCGCTTTGGGAACTGTAACAGGTATGGTTGCAGGCCTAGGAACGATTACCCCTGCTTCTGGATTTGTTGGGCCAGCAGGAGCCTTGGTAATTGGTATTGTTGCTGGAATTGTTTGCTTTAATGCTGTAATTGTTATAAAACAGAAATTAATAATTGATGACTCGTTAGATGTATTTCCAGTGCATGGAATAGGCGGCATGATTGGAACATTGATGGTAGGAATCTTTGCATCAAAAGAGTTAGGAATTTTTTCTGGTCAGGGTGGCTGGGACCGTGAATCTATAATAATTGCAGACCAACTACAGATTCAATTTACTGGCATAGTCGCTACCGTTGTCTATACCGCTATTGCTACCTATGTAATTCTAAAGGTGGTTAATGTTATTACTGGCCTAAGAGTGACTGATGAGGAAGAGCAACAAGGCCTAGATATTGTTTCTCATGAAGAGAGGGGTTACGACATATAATCCAACTATTCAATATTGAATATAAGAATCTGTTAACAGTTTAATCTGTTAACAGATTTTCACATTTCGCTTTACCTTCCATTAATAAAACCTCTTATTAATTATGACTATACCTGGCATTGTTTTTTGCGCTAGTTTGCATCTATTCGTATATAATTCCCAGCATTAGTTAATTTATTTATGACAATGGATATTAATCACACCTTAACTGGCTCTATGGTAGCCATAATCACCCCAATGTTTGAAGATGGAACGGTGGATTATGACGCCCTAAAGTCCCTAGTAGATTTTCATATTGAGTCCGGAACAAGTGCAATTGTTTCTGTAGGCACTACTGGTGAATCTGCAACAATTCCTCCTAAGGAACATATAACTGTTGTACAAAAAACAATTGACTACACTGGCGGCCGTATCCCTGTAATTGCAGGCACTGGAGCCAATTCAACCTCTGAGGCTATTGAGCTAACAAAGGAGGCCAAAAAAATTGGTGCTGATGCCAGTCTTTTGGTCACCCCTTATTATAACAAGCCAACTCAGGAAGGCCTTTATTTGCACTATAAGTCTATTGCTGAGAGTGTGGAAATTGATCAAATAATGTATAATGTACCTGGCAGAACGGCTGTTAATATGTCTGTTGAAACTACCGTTAGATTGTCTGCAATTGACAATATTATTGGTATAAAGGATGCAACAGGAGATCTAAGTATTGCTAAGTCTTTGATTGAGCACTGTCCCAGTGACTTCTTGCTATATAGTGGAGATGATGCTACTTGTGTTGAATTTATTTTGTTGGGAGGGCATGGCGGAATTTCAGTTACTGCAAATGTTGTACCTAAGGAAGTTTCTGAGGCTTATAGAGCAGCAATTGAAAAAAATACAGAATTAGCACGGCAAATTGATAAAAAAATTGCATGTCTACATCGTGATCTTTTTATTGAATCTAGCCCTATACCAGTTAAATGGGCATTACATAGGATGGGTAAATGCCAAAATGGAATTCGATTGCCTTTGACACAATTGTCAGACACTGCTAAGTTAGTTATTGAGAATGACTTGTCTTTATTGGGGGTTATCTAATTATGTTGAATAAATTATTTATAACTTTACTTTCATTTATCTTGGTAGGCTGCATGTCTTTCAGTAGTACTGAGGACGAGCAACCATTAGAGCTTGGTGATCGCACTGTAAACTATAAGTCTGGAGATAATGTTATATCTTTAACTGTTCCTCCAGACTTAACAAAACCCAAAATCACTGACGTGGTTCCACTCCCAGATTCAGATAACCCCGAGTCTAACAAGATATTAGTTACACCAACAGATATAAGCGTTATAAGAAAGGGTCAGAGACGATGGCTTGAAGTCAACAAAACTCCAGAAGACATGTGGAATATCGCAAAGGATTTCTTTAAAGAGTACGGCTTCGCAATCGATAAATCAAACAAGAAGATAGGTTTGATCGAGACTGACTCCTTGCCAAGGGATAATAAAATCCCTGATCAGGCTCTGGGGACTATTCGCACCATGCTACAGAGCGCACTTAAAACTAAATACGCATTGCCGATTGTTGACAAATATAGAATTAGAATTGAACCTATAGAAAATAGCGAAAGATCTGAAGTTTATCTTTCTGTTACATCAATGGAAGAGGTGGTAATAAACGAAGGTGCAAGAAATGAGACTACAGTCTGGCAGGCACACCCTAAAGACTATGAACTAGAGGCTGAAATGCTCTATCGATTCATGACATTTATTGGTAGTGATGAGTCAATAGCTAAAGAAAAATTTCTTCAAGCAAAGGAGCAACAAAGTGTACAAGTAGAGTTAAGTAGTGCTGTTGATGGGTATGCTAAGTTAGTGTTTCCTTTGGCTGAGAATGAGACATGGAAG
>Ga0206681_10000411_pt1 | contig 23444 bp, 16 predicted proteins | sample M150012015metaG_FD_161048 | JGI IMG/M metagenome (GOLD analysis project Ga0206681, IMG submission 161048) | Ammonia-oxidizing marine archaeal communities from Monterey Bay, California, United States - M1 500m 12015 | ecosystem: Environmental > Aquatic > Marine > Intertidal zone | place: USA... | reverse complement strand
GACAACCGCAACATAATCTGGGACGCCCATTGTTGGGAAGGCGTGTGACCACCCTAGATGATTATCCAATTCCCAAACCGAAGCCCAATTAATTCTAGTCATGCCATCTACGCATTTGTCGGTTGCACACATGCTACCGAATAGCATTCCAAATACTCCGAAAATATTGGCTATTGAAATGACTAAAGAAGTTAAACTGAAAAATTTGAGTTTGCGCCCTCCACTTTTCGAATTGGACTTACTATCTGGAATTAGTGAAAGGGTTGGTAAGGGCAGTGGAGTAGAACCTGGAACAACCTCGACCATACTCATCAGGCTTGGCTTTGCATCGCCGGATTCACCTAGTTGCGGCAAGCCAGTAGCGGCACTAGGCTTGACTGGAGTAATCGGTTCAATCGATAGACCAAAAATGCGTTCAGCAAGGCTGGAGAGCATGGGGTCTGAAGCAATCTCTGCCTCATCAATATCGCCATCAAGTAGACGCTTTACCTTGTCATCTCTGGCCGGCATCACCATCTCCTCCAGCAGAGGCTTCCGCGGGGCTTACCTATCAATAGTATGGTCAAGCATTTCCTGCTGCTTCGACCTCAGCCCAATCCTTCATGAAGCCATCAAGGCCCTTATCGGTGAGCGGGTGGCTGATTAGTTGCCTGAATATCTTGGTTGGCATTGTAACTGTGTGCGCTCCAAGTTGCATACAAGCAAGAACGTGGGTCGGGTGGCGGATAGATGCCGCTAGAACCTTTGTAGTAACTCCATAATTATCCCAGGTAGCCATTATTTCAGCAATTAATGCCATTCCATCAGCCCCAGTATCATCAATACGGCCAATGAACGGTGAGACATAAGTTGCGCCAGCCTTAGCAGCCATCAAGGCCTGAGATGCTGAAAATACTAGGGTGACATTTGTCTTTATTCCAGCCGCCGTGAGAATTTTGGTAGCTGCCAAACCTTCAGGTGTGCAAGGGATCTTGATTATCACATTGTCAGGCAGTTCAGCCTTCAGGGCTTTTCCTTGCTCAACCATTCCCGCTGTATCGAAGGCTGTTACCTCTGCGGAAATCGGTCCTGAACAGATTTCAGCAATTTCTGCTACAACTGTTTTGAAATCACGTCCACTCTTTTTGATTAGACTGGGATTTGTAGTTACGCCGTCGAGGATTCCCCAAGCGGCAATTTCTCTAATTTCGTCAACATCGGCGGTGTCCAGAAAGAACTCCATGTTACTTGGCGGGCATAGGGGGTGCTTCAAGCCTTCCGCAGAATTGCCCTCTTTGCTGCAGCCACAATATGACGAGCATTGATTCCCATCAATTCTAGCATTTCATCGGCTTGTCCTGATTCTCCAAATCGATCTGGAACACCAACTCTCTCCAATGGGACAGGTGTTGTTGACATTAGATGTTCAGCAACAGCGCCACCAAGTCCACCGATAATCGAATGGTCTTCAGCAGTGACAATAGCGCCACATGTTGCTGCCTGTGAATCTACAAGAGTGCCATCAAGAGGCTTGAGAGTATGCATATCGACCACACTGGCTGATATTCCCTCAGCAGCGAGAGCATCTGCCGCAGCTAATGATTCACTAACCAATACTCCACAAGCAATAATCGAAACATCGGTTCCATCACGCAATGTAATCCCTTTACCGATTTGGATTTCAGATTCTCTACCATCGTATAGAACAGGGGTTTTATTGCGCGCAGTACGCATGTAAGATGGCCCACCTAGGGCTGGAAGTTGTTTGGTAAGTTCTCGTGTGGAAACATCATCACAAGGATGCATGACTACTACATTTGGTAGAGTGCGATATATTGCAAGGTCCTCTATTGATTGAGCGGATGAGCCATCGGTTCCTGTGTGAGTACCGCCATGTGAACCGCAGAGGTGTACGGCAAGATTCGGGCGCGCAACTCCATTTCGCATCTGCTCAAAGGCGCGCTCAGTGAATATTGCAAATGTACTAGCAAAGGGTATGAAGCCGCAGGATGCGAGACCAGCACCAACAAGGAGCATGTTTTGCTCGCTAATTCCACATGATACAGTTCGCTCAGGGTGTGCTTTACGGAAATGTAGGGATTTGGTAGACTTACCGAGGTCCGCCTCGAGAACTACTACTCTATCATCGCCTGCGAGATCCAATAATGCCTGACCATAGCCATCTCTTGTAGCAGCCATACGAGTCATGCAGTCACCCCCAGTTCGGATAATGCTTGAGATAATTGCTCATCAGAAGGAGGAGCTCCGTGGAAAGCAGGATTGTTTTCCATGAATGAAACTCCCTTGCCTTTCACAGTATTTGCAACTACTACAGCAGGCCGGTCAGTGATAGTGTCCATCCACTCGATGGCGTTGACAATCTCGGACATATTGTGTCCATCAATTACTTTCACAGCCCAACCAAAGGCATTCCATTTAGCAGGAATATCGAACATCCTCATCTGGACTTCACAGAAATCATCGTTTTGAATTCGGTTTCTATCGACGAATACCTTGAGATTACCCAGTTCGTGGTGTGCCGCACCCATTGCAGCCTCCCAGATACTTCCTTCCTGTAATTCACCATCTCCTAGCATAACATATGCATTTCTTTGGCTACCCTCAATTCGGGCTGCAATAGCGCAACCCATACCAAATGAAAGTCCCATTCCAAGGGAACCTGCACTGAAATCCACCCCTGGGCACCACTTCATGTCAACATGGCCTTGGCAAACTCCACCAAGAACACGATATGATTCTAAATCTGCGTGTGAAATGAAGCCCATCTCAGCAAGTACCGAATACATACCGGGCGATGCATGTCCTTTTGAAAGAATAAAGCGGTCCCTATCGGTCCAATCAGGCTCGTTGGGATTGACTCGGAGGCGACGTCCGTATAGTGCACTCAGGATGTCTATTTCAGAAAGTGAGCCTCCAGGATGTCCCGCTTGGGCTCGATGTGTCATTCGGCAGATTTCCACACGACACCTACGTGCCATGTCCTCAAGTTCATCAATACTCATTTCGGACAAAGAAACCCCTACCGGGTTTGTTCCCTCCGACTATGGCCTTTCATCGTTTTGTTCAAGTACGGGGCGGAGTGAATACACCTTTCAGCCTATACAACGCATCACTGAGCACATTGAGGAAGTCGTTTAGGAGGTTTCCTTTGCGCGGTAGAGCTCTTGAGGCGAGAACTATGAATACCGCAACAAACCATCCAAAGAACAAGAGTGACATCGTGTTACCAAGTGTGCCTCCAACAAGTTTGGAAGGATCTAAACCAGCGACGATAAATATGGCCAACAAGACTCCCATCAGTGACTCTCCAGCAATGAATCCCGCACCTATCAATACCCCGCGGTCCTGCACTTCTTGGACTGCATTCTTTGCTTCGGGCGAAGGTTCGCCTTCGAGTGTACCATCAATTCTCAGTCGAGCACCTGAAAGTAGTACGTGGGAAATTATTCCGCCACCAATAATTGGTACGGAAAGATAGAGTGGCAAATATATTCCAATTGCGACACTCATTACTGGCATCTTTAGGCGTACTAGAATTACTGCGATTACTGCACCTAGGAGCACCATTTGGAGGTTTAGGTCTCCAGTGAATGCACCATTGACAACAGCGCCAATTAGTTCAGCTTGAGGTGCAAATAGAGCATCGGTACAGTCGTAAGTGCCTCCATACTCAAATCCTGTCCATCGACCTCTCTCTTCACCAGCTAGTATCCTGGCATTTGTAGCAATGCATGCTGTTTGTGAAATCTGAAACGCTTCATGGAGAATTGAAAGGATTGGGCCAATAACTAATGCACCCACAATTACGCCGATTATCTCTGCGATTTGTTGACGCCAAGGTGTGGCGCCAACCATATGGCCTGTCTTCAAATCCTGCATTACATCACCAGCGATGGCAGCAGATGTTGCAACAATAGCTGCGATGAACATTGTTGCGATCATCATATCGCGTTCCTCCATGCCCATCAATAGCCCACCAACAATCCACACTAGTCCAATTGTGAATAGCAGGGTAGCAATGGTCATCCCTGAGACTGGTGAATTTGATGAGCCAACAACCCCCGCGATATATCCAGCGACTGCCGCAAAGAAGAATGAGACGACTGCTAGGAACAAAGCACCCGCAATTGCCATTACCAAATTTCCTGTAGCATACCAATAAAAGAAGAAGGTTAGAAAAACAAGAATGCCGCAGACGATGAGAACTTTGTCCAGTGGCAAATCCTTCTCTGTTCGCAATAATTCTTCGGTTTCCGACTTGTCGGTCTTGAAGGCCTTTCCAATTCCTTCACCAATTGTACTACGCATACTCCAGAGAGTGTATACGCCACCTACGACCATTGCACCTACGCCAACATACCTGATTTGTTCTCCCCATAAGATCTTGAAATCGGAAACCATGTCTCCTGTACCTGGCCAGCCGTTAATCAGCCCATAAATGGGGACCAAAATCGCGAATCCAATGATGCCACCAAGGAAGATGTATGAGGCAATGCGCAATCCCACAATATATCCTACTGAGAGTAATGCAAGAGAAAGTTCTCCACCTGCATATAGTCTAGTTCCAAATGCTTCTACAGCACCTTCAACATGGCCATGAGTGATTTTGAAGGCCTTGACCATCCATCCGTAAGTTGCTCCAATAAGAAGAGCATATACGATTGCGATTAAGCCAGTTCCCCCTTGCTCACCAGCCACGAGAACCTCCCTACATGCTACACCTTCAGGATATGGTAATGCCTCTTCAACGATGAATAATCTTCTAAGAGCAATTGTAAACATCGTTCCAAGTAAACCACCAAGAATGGCGATAATCATTGTATCAAACCAGTTAATCTCGGTCCAAATTCCCATGACTAATAATGCTGGAACTGTGAAAATTACTCCAGCAGCAAGACTTTCTCCAGCGCTTGCCATAGTTTGGACTGAATTGTTTTCTAGAATCGTTGCTTTTTCATAACCCATCATTCCGAAGGATTGTAGGATCAGCATGCTCATTACCGCTGCAGGTATTGATGCTGAAACTGTCATTCCGACATACAACCCAAGATACGCGTTGGCGGCGGTCATTACCGCACCGAGGACAATTCCGATGAGAATCGCCCTTACGGTTAATTCTGCGACATTTCTGTCAGCAGAAATCCAAGGCTCATCGGCGCTTGCCATATACGCGGGAGTTGTATCAGGCATGTGAATACATCGGAGTTATGGCAAGGAATACCCACCCGGATGATAATAAGCATTAGTGATACCCCAAGCCAAGGGCGTATGCTCTATGAGGTTCGTTTATGTCAAGAGGTGATTGGCATGTTCGAGAAATTGAAGACACACTCTTGGAATTTGATACACCACTTGGAGGACTCAGTGCAGCAGATGCTGAGTCTAGATTAGAGAAGTATGGGCCAAATAAATTGAGTGAGCCACCAAAGGTTCCTGCCTTCCTACGCTTCCTTTCTCAATTCCATGATCCACTAAATTATCTTCTAATCGGCGCAGCTTTAGTGGCTCTAGCAATCCATCCTAATGAACCAGGGGATGCAATTTTCATCTTCATTGTTCTAACAGCAAATGCATTTTTTGGATACTGGCAAGAGAATCAAGCAGAGCAGGCAATGGGTGCACTAAAACAGATGGCTGTATCTCAGTGTGTCGTTTGCCGCGAGGGGTTGGAAATGGAAATTCCGACTTCAGACTTAGTTCCTGGAGATATCGTGAAGTTGGAAGAAGGCCTGAAAGTTCCTGCCGATATTAGAGTGACTGAATCTTGGCAATGTAAAGTGGATGAGTCTGCATTGACTGGCGAGTCAATGCCTACAAAGGTCACCTGTGATGCTCTATCGGGTGAGACTTTACTCGCAGATATGTCGAATATGCTATTCATGGGTACTACTGTAGCAACAGGTCGCGCAGTCGGTATTGTAACTTCAACTGGAATGGGTACAGAGTTAGGTCGAATCGCGAGTGATATTGCAGGGGCAGAATCCCCAAAGACGCCTCTGGAACTCAAACTTGAGTCCTTGGGCAAATTCCTAGGCTTTATTGCCCTAGTAGTTGCTGTGCTCTTAGTTTCAATTAAGTTGGTTCTAAGTGTTGGTACTGGCGTCGATATGTGGGAAGTAGCTATCGAACAATTCATCATTGCAATCGCAATATTCGTTGCAATTGTCCCAGAGGGTTTGCCAATTATTTTGGTTACTACATTGGCAATCGGCATGCGCAATATGGCTCGCCATGGGGCTATTATCCGAAGGATGAAGGCTGTAGAGACTCTTGGTTCAACCACTGTGATCTGCACCGATAAGACTGGAACTCTAACAAAAAATCAGATGACTGCGAAGAGATTGATGATGCCACAAATCGTCTATGATGTCACCGGAGAGGGATTTACACCAGAAGGGAATCTCTCCTTTGAGGGCAAGGAGTTGGATGACGAAGAAATGGGTGCTATGCAGCAAAATCTTGGATTCCGTCTGGCTGCTGCAACATTGTCCCTTTGCCATAATTCTCAGATCGCACTAACAGATGGACAATGGTCAGCGATTGGTGACCCCACTGACAGCGCTTGTGCAGTCCTAGGGTACAAGTTCAATGGAAATGTGGCTAAATTCGCACAGCGCCATCAACGAATCCACGAATTCTTCTTTGATACAGATAGGAAGCGTATGTCGGTAATTCATGAATATGAAGGTGAAAACTGGGTGTTCTCTAAAGGAGGGGCTGGAGGATACAAGAATCTTGCAAACTGGAAAATTTTCGACGGTGAAGTCGTACCTATTGAAGAGGGAGATATCGAAGAAGCTGTGACGGCTAATCGTGAAATGGCTAGTAAAGCGATGCGAGTGATTGCTCTATGTGCTCGCAGAGTCAAGAATGGTGAAGACATCACTAACATGGCACTCATGGAAAATGACTTCATTTTCCTTGGGATGGTTGGAATTATCGATCCTCCGCGATTTGAAGTGTATGATGCAATTGCCCGATGTCAAAAGGCCGGAATTAGGGTGAAAATGATTACTGGTGACCAACAGATTACCGCCCAAGCGATCGGTGAAGAACTCAACATTACCAAACAACACATCGAGGCTGTTTCAGGCGCTAAGTTGAGAGAATTAAGTGATGATGCACTACGTGATATTTCCGGGTCTACCGCTATTTTTAGCCGTGTTACTCCCGATCAAAAAATGAGAATTGTAACAGCACTTCAAGACGAAGGTGAGGTTGTTGCGATGACTGGAGATGGAGTAAATGATGCGCCTGCGCTCTCGCGTGCGAATATTGGAATCTCTATGGGTATTTCCGGAACGGATGTAGCAAAAGATGCCTCCGACATGGTATTACAGGATGATAACTTTGCAAATATTGTTCACGCAGTTGAAGAAGGTCGCAAAATCTATGCAAATATCCGTAATTTCGTCAGGTACCAAGTTTCTACCAATGTTGCTGCTGTGGCCTTGCTAATTTTGGCTACTTTCGTTTTCGGTTGGAATCTACCACTTACTGCTACACAGATTCTAGTCATTAACATCCTCATGGATGGTCCACCTGCTGTTGCCCTAGGAGTGGAAAAGAAGCATACTAATGTGATGGATAGACCTCCTCGTCCCGTAAATGAATCACTGCCTAATTTGACAGACATCTTACTGATATTCTACCTCGGTGCTGTAATGGTGTCAGGAACCTTACTCGTATACTACCTAGCAGGTGGTGGAGATGTAGACGTGAACGCAAAAGCAATGACCATGTGTTTCGCTGTATTCATCGTCTACCAATTGTTCAATGTGATGAATTGTAGAAGTGGAGAGGATAGCGTATTCAAACTCGGTCTGTTCTCAAATAGAGCGATCTATCTTGCAATATTCTTCTCGATGAGCTTACTGCTATTCGTAGTCCAGGGTGCAGAGATTACCCTCCCTCTCACGAATTTCGCCATAGGTGAATTGCTCTCAACAACCCCACTAGAACTGAAGGATTGGGGCGTAATTACTGCCGTAGCTAGTTCCGTGTTCTTTATCGAAGAATTCCGTAAACTGCTTGTTTCAAGTGGAATCTTCCGTGTGAATGCCGGTCGTAGATGATGGCACAGATTGAAGAATCCGATGCCCGCCCATCAAGGTATGGCAGACGTCTGGCGGTCGGATATTTCGATGGCTGGTGCCCATGCCGACTGGAAGGAAAGTCTGTCTAAATCCATTGGAGAACACTCATGGTCGGATGAATTGCAAGGTATTGTCACAAATATTGCAGAAGGAGTCTCGCTCACTATGGAGGAGGGTATTATTCTCTTTGAACATCACGATATTGATGAATTATTCAAACTTGCAAAATTGGCAAAGGAATCAAGATTTGACAACCAGGCCTTCTTCAATGTAAACGTCCATATCAATCAAACGAATATTTGCACATTAGCGTGCAAATTCTGTGCATTTAGAAGAGGACGTAGGGCCGATGACTCATATGCTATGTCCATTGAGTCATATATTGAGGATTTGAGAAAATATTCAAGTCGAGTTGACGAGGTTCACTCAGTTGGGGGGCTTCATCCTGATTGGGACGTCGATCATTATTGTGAAATGTTCACTAAAGTTAGTGCTGAATTCCCTCATATTCACATTAAAGCTCTAACCGCGGTGGAAATCAAGCATATTGCACAGCTTTCAGAAATGCCAATCGCTGATTGCTTGAGAAAACTGATGAATTCAGGATTGGGTTCCCTCCCAGGCGGTGGAGCTGAAATTCTCGATGATGATGTTCGTGAAATTATTTGCCGTGGAAAGGAATCGGCACAAGAGTATCTCGAAATTCATGGTATTGCTCACAGTATTGGAATGCCTACCAATTGTACCATGTTATTTGGCACAGTAGAAACAATTGAACATAGGTTGAGGCATCTAATTCGACTCAGGGAGCAGCAAGAGTTGTCAGGTGGCTTTCAGTGCTTTGTGCCCTATCCATTCCTACCTGATGATTCAAGATTACCCGAGGCTCAACTAGCTAGCGGGGTAGAAATTCTACGAATGATTGCAATTTCACGACTCTTTTTGGATAATATCCCCCACATCAAAGCCTACAGAATGAATATCGGAGAGTCATTGGCAGAATTGGCATTGCAATGTGGAGCAGATGATGTCGATGGTACTGTTGAAAAGGAGTCTATCATGCATCTTGCTGGCTCTAAGGCTGATTTAGACCATGATACTGTCGCACTCTCCAAACTGATTATTGATTCAGGCTGTAGGCCTGTAATGCGGAATACTATCTATACTAAATTTGAAGGATTCAAATTACCACCAATTCAGAAGAAGCGTAGCCTCACAATGGCTCAGTAGGTGATTGTATGTCCTGGGAGAGAACAATTGGCAGAGTTGCTTTCATCAATTGTGAGCCACTATTCCATGGACTGAATGAAAGTTGGTCGGTTATTCCGGCTCCCCCCTCTTGGCTCACCGGTCATCTTCTACGTCGCGATTGTATTATCGCTCCAATCCCAGCTGCTGATTATGCCCGTCATAGTGATGAATTAACACTCGTTCCCGATCTAGCAATCTCGAGTAAAGGCGAGGTTGGTAGCGTCTTATTATTTTCAAACAAGAAACTCGCATCGATCAAAACTATCGCATTACCAACAGATTCTACAACATCGGTTACTTTGCTGAAACATCTGATGAAATCCAATGGATTCGAACCTGAATATCATGAGATGGGGCCAGACCTCGAAACTATGTTGAGTACATGCGATGCTTGTTTACTAATTGGTGACCGTTCGCTGGAAGCGGCAACTGAAAACCCAGAATTAGTGAAAATGGACCTCGGTGCTGAATGGAAGCAACTAACTGGTCACCCTATGGTTTTCGGGGTTTTTGCTACAAGAAGAGATTCGCCAATTTCAATTGTTAAACAAGCACATGCGGCATTACTTGGTCGATTGGAATCCTTTGAGAGTGATACCAAGATAAGACGCGAAGTTATTGAAATCAGCCGAAAGAAGACATCTCAGTCTATCGAAAGGCTCGAGCGATATTTTGGTGAAGTCATCAATAGAATGGATGAGGAGGATTTAGCAGGCCTCAGTACCTTCCTTACGGAAGCATGTGGCTCCACAGATATGCCGCAGATGGCTTGGTAATCATTCATCCTCACTGGTGAATCCTTTAACGAGGTCTTCATTGAGTGCTTCTTCATTGATCTTCTTCTTTGGCTTCTTACGCTTTGCCTTCCTACGAGCCTTGCGTTTTTTCTTCTTCACAGGCGCAGCCTCTACCTTGGCTTTACGGACCCTTCTAGTCTTTATTTCACGCTCTACTACAGCCTGCTCACTACCCATGGATACAACTTTACGTTTTGTAATGACTTTTGTTGGCACAACTTTAGTTGGAGTAGATTCGGCATCCATTAGCCGTTTGCGCTTAGTTTTCATTATTGGCCCTTCACGATTAATCACTGAATCTGCCCCCCTACGCCTACGTATTTCTGGTGTTGGTACTAAGAGTTCGTCATCCTCCCTCAGTGGCGTTGTGCGTGCAGGGGGCGTTCTTCTCGGGGGGGTGCTTTCATGGCCAAACTTGCCCGTTTCTAAATCATATTCCTCTATATCTGATTCAAACTCTTCGGCGGAGAAATCTTCTATTTCTTCTCCCTCATCATCATCATCGTAGTCTTCGTCATCATCGTCGTCATCGTCGTCATCATCAAAATCAATATTGATACGGTTGTCTCTTCGAACCCACATTACCAGCAAACCAGCGCAAATTACCATGTACAATGCAACCATTAGCGGATGTGCGGCCCAATAAATAATTTCACCGACAGGATCCTCCTCTGTGATGCGTTCTTCGAGTGTGATTTGTGTCATTTGATGTCCATCATTCCACCATAATTCCAATGTTTCACCATTGGCATCAGTACCCGATATTGATACTGACATAGGATGTATTGGGGCCAACCACGCAACTGAACCTTCTGTTGGCTCTGGTTGATTATCAAGAGTGAGGTTCAAGGGATATTCGATTAGGGTATCCATGACAAATGTAGTAATTATCGTGAGTCTGATTTGCGTTGAATACGACGATGCAGAAACACCTGCCATTCCAGTTCCAATTTCACAGCTAACCCTACCTCCAGTAATCGCACCATTGGACATGGAAATCGTTTTCTCCCAATTGTTAATGACCTCATCATGGTCCATATTTTTGCACATTGATTCAGCAAATAAAGCGGCCTCATTATTTGAGATATGAGTGTCTGAAGCTATGCCAATGCGGCTTAAATTTCTGATATGGGTGCTCATCACTGTTTCAAGCGTAAGCGTATCTGAAATGGTCAATACATCTTCGCCGAAATGAAAATCAACATGCCGTATTTTTGAAATATCGGGATCACGGTGGCACGGTGTAATTGTATCATCTGCACAAGTTTTGTCCATAGAATCAATGATGCCATCTCCATCATCATCTTTGTCTTCGGTATCCGGTACCCCATCACCATCCAAATCTGCTCCACTCATGCCGAAACCAGCATCTGAAATCGAACGCTTGTAAACAGCAATCTGCCCTGTCCCACTAGCAACATAGAATCCTTGAATACGTCCATATTCATCATCAAGAACGATGAAATCAAGCATTTTGTGAAATGTGTATGTGGACATTACAGTATCTAAGGTATCAATTGCTACTGTACTAATTCCACGGCTATTTTCATTGTGATTTAGAATATGCATCTGATGCCCTATTGACGAGAATTCAATTTTCCCACCTCCCAGCAATAATCTAGAATCAAGTTCTTCACCTTCGAGCGTATTGACCTTTAACAGCCCTCTTTCTCCCATCAATGAGATCTTCTGGCTATTTGGGGAAAATTTGCAATCGGTTATTGGTTCGCCGAGATTTCTTACATCGCCATATTTTGTGCCATCTTCTTGCCACACAATATAGCGACCACTCTCATCCCCAGTTAGAATGTATAGTCCGTTATTGCTGAAATCAATACAGGATATTTCTGCATTATGATCGGATAATACCGTCTTAACAGACATATCATCTTCTCTGATGAGAACAACGCCACCGCCATCTGCTTGGGTAGCAATAATATCGCCCAGGGTATTCCAAGCAATTACCTCTGCTTGTTCTTCACCATCTCCGCTATATCTGTCCAGTAACTCCATCGTCGACAAATCAACTAGTCGAAGTGATTTCGGATAAAGTGGGACTCGTTCCTTGGTGAGTACCAATTTAGTTCCATCTGGAGAAAATTCCATTGAAAGAATATTTCGCTGAAATTCCAATACGTGTACAGCCTCAAGAGTAGTGGTATTGAAGAATGCTATTTCCTTGCCATGAGCAGAAGCTATCAAACTCCCATCTTGGGATATTGCGATTAATTCTCCACCATTTGCTTCATCATCATACCATGTTGCTTCGACAAGAGTCAAACCGGAGGGAATGGCACTAGCAAATGGCGAAAAGAGGACCATTACTGCCAAGGCTACGAAAACTCTTCGCACTTGCAACTCCTCCTCTCCTCGTAACGCACAGACCCATCTACACTGAAAGGATGACGGCTGAAACCCGTCATTTCAATAGGTTCCTCCCTAAGGGGAGGATATGGGGCGCATAGATGTCGACGGCATGACTTGTGCCGCTTGCGTTAACCATGTCGAAAATGCAATCATGGAAATTTCTGGAATTGATACTGTTGCCGTTAATCTCGCCCTCGGAAAGGCAGACTATCGGGGCAATGCGAATCTTGATGATGTGATTGCCGCGGTGAATAAGTCTGGATATCAGGCCTCAAAGTCAATCGATTTTTCGATGAGATGGGCGAGGGAAAAGGAATCCTCTGATCGTGATTTTCTCACCTCAATACTAGGATTGCTAATCGCACTTTGTTTTATGGCCTATTTCATGCTAGATGATGCACCAACCTCGGTTATTGGAATTCTTGCTTTAGTGTTGGTTCTCGCGTTGGGTGGATGGAGAGTAGTTCAGAAGGGCTTCAATTCTTTGAGATACGGTCTAAATATGTACACCTTGGTACTATTTGCAATGACTGCTGCAATAAGTTGGACACTCTATTCACCTGAACAAGAAATGTGGGAGGCTGCATTTATCGTTCCCGCTTTTGTTGCATTTGGAGATGCACTTGAGTCTCGAGCAAGAGTATCAGCAACCTCTTCATTTGCTAATCTCGCTGGACAAAGAATCGAAGGGAAGCACAAAACCGGAGATGAAATATTGGTGAAGGCCGGTTCAATTGTGCCCGTTGATGGTCAAATTATCAAAGGGACGACTGATGTTGAGCAAGCTGCAATTACCGGTGAATCATTGCCGGTGAAAATGTCTGAAGGAGATAGAATTTGGGCTGGGTCCACATGCATAGATGGAAGCATTACAATGCGTGCTGAAAATGATTCAGGCGCATCAAGGCTTGATGATGTTATTCGCATGGTTGAGAAAGCACAATCGGAGAAGGCAGCAATTGAAAGAACTGTAGATCGAATTGCCGCTATTTTTGTCCCAATTGTACTCACTCTTGCGATAATTACCTTCTTTTATTGGAAAAATGAAGGGGAGTATATTGCGATTAGAAATGCAGTCACAGTCCTAGTTATTGCCTGCCCATGCGCAATGGGTTTGGCCACACCAATCTCACTTTTCGTTGGCACGACTACTGGCGCGCGCCATGGCATTCTCTTGAAGGGACACAGAGCACTAGAATCCGCTTCGACCATCGAAGTGGTTGTCATGGATAAGACTGGAACAATTACCGAAGGAAGACCAATCGTGGATTGTGACTCTGAAGAGGCTCTGAAAATAGCTGCGGCACTGGAATCCCATACAACTCACCCAATTGCCGATGCGATTGTGCGCGCATGCTCAAATTATCCAGAAGCAATGGAAGTGACTACTGTCCCAGGCTGGGGAGTTCGAGGCGAGATTGACGGCATCAAACATTCCGTTGGCAAGGGAATGAATGGTGTCGAAGTTCGACGAGAAGATACGTTAATCGGCACAATTGCTCTTGAAGACGAGATTAGAAGCGATGCTGCTGCCGCAATTGCTGCATTACCTCGTGTAATTATTGCCAGTGGAGACTCACAGGTCGAAGTTGACAGAGTGGCTGCAATATTGGAAATTGCTGATGCGAGAGGAAATCTATCACCCGAAGAGAAAATTTCCCTAATCGAAGCGATACCAAATGTCGCAATGGTAGGAGATGGAATTAACGATGCTGCTGCATTGGCCAAAGCCGATCTAGGAATCGCGGTAGCAGGTGCTTCTGGCCTAGCGGATATTTCTGCAGATATTGTACTCATGAAGGCAGGCGTGATGCACACTGTTGATGCACTCGACCTAGCACAACGGACAAGGGCAAACATTCGACAAAACTTATTCTGGGCCTTTGCATACAATACCGTGGCAATACCATTAGCCATGGGTGTTGCATACCCTTGGACTGGGTGGTATTTGCCCCCAATGGCCGCCGCTGCGGCCATGTCACTCTCTTCAGTGACAGTTGTGATGAACGCGTTACGTCTTCGGTGGTCTTTTGAAAGAAGTGTAGGTCGCCGGGCTCATGGCGAGTGAACTCCCGCTCAACGCGGCCGGCGATAAAATCGTCAGAATCGGGCATTCTCCAGATCCCGATGATGCATTCATGTTCCATGCAATGACTACTGGTCAATTCCCTACTCCTGGATATGACTTCATTCATGAACTCCAAGATATTGAAACCCTGAATCATAGAGCAATGAATTGTGATCTTGAAGTTTCAGCGGTTAGTATTCACGCATTCCCAGATATTGCGGCAGATTATGCATTGATGAACTGTGGAGCATCGATGGGCGAGGGTTATGGCCCGATGGTAATTTGCAAAAAGGGGGTATCACAAGAGGATGCTAAATCCAATATTATCGCAGTCCCTGGGATGAAAACCAGTGCATATATGGGTCTACGTATCTGCTGGGGAGATGTCGAGGTAGAAGTCGTACCCTTCGATGAAATCATCCCCCGGATTCTCGATGATACCTATCTCTCGGGCCTCATTATTCACGAAGGTCAATTGACCTATGTAGAGCACGACCTCGACGTTCTTGTAGACCTCGGTGTTTGGTGGAATGAGAGAACTGGTGGACTTCCTATGCCTCTTGGTGGAAATGTAGTACGCCGAGATCTAGGTCAAAGTGCGATGGAAGATATCACGCTCTATACTCGTATGAGTATCGAGCATTCAATTGCTAATCCAGACGAAGCGCTCGAATTTGCAAAAAGTTGGGGTAGAGGAATCGATGATGAAACCAACCGGGAATTTGTGACGATGTATGTTAACGACCGTACGATTGATTACAAGCCTGAAGGTAGAGAATCAATTCGCAGATTTTTGAAAGAAGGACAGGAAATTGGATTAATAGACTCCTCATTCGATGTCGATGGTCTCGCATTCATAGGTCAGCCTTCGGAGTAAAATTATGAGCAAATCTGGCCGTGTACCTGCGTTTCAGAGTACATTCGGATATATCCTAGTAATACATCAAATTCAAAGACCTCGACCTAACACGACCGAATGGAGGAGAACGCATGCCCCATGACCACATCGAACTGGCTCAGGCTCCAAATGGAGAAATCGGACCGCGTTGCAAGTCCTGTGGCACACGAATGACTTTCGGTGCTGCTATGATTATCGATAAAAATTACTACTGCTGGGATCACTATGTCGAGTTGACTGGAGCAGAATCTGCAACTGTTCAACGCAGTGTCGATAATCGATTCTGGAAAGAGTGAATTCAAAAGCCCTCGCCGCTCACCCCATCAAAGAGGTGAGCATTTTGGCAGGTTGGTCGACATTCGCTCATCAATTCGGACGGTACTACCAAACTGCCGAACCATGGCAGCCACCAAGAATGAAAATGAGAGAATGGATGTTTATTCCATTCGGTGGTGGACTACCACTTCGTCACAAGTCCTTCATGAGTATGGATTCAGTGAAGTCCTTTGTCAGTGAAAGAATACCTCACTCTTGTTTCTATTCTACTGCATATTGGGAAAGACCACATGAACTGAAAATGGCAGATAAGATTTGGCGTGGTGCCGATTTGATTTTCGACCTTGACGGTGATCACCTTCCAGGAGTTACCGACAAAGACTTTCCAGGAATGCTTTCGGTGATTCAAGAGCAGGCATGGAGCCTATGGAATGATTTTTTGGAGCCTGATTTCGGATTCAAGAAAGAACATTTGCAAGTGACATTCTCTGGACATCGTGGTTTCCATTTGCACTATAGGGACCCAACATATCACCATCTAGATTCATCGGCTCGACGAGAAATTGTTAGCCACATTAGAGGCGAGGGTGTCGATGTATCAACATTGATGCCGAGATATAATGATCCTGAGGCCAAAGGTTGGGCGAAAAGAATCAGAAATGGGGTGGAAGGTATTGTCGAAAAACTAGACAATATTCATGCAGGGGACAAATCCGAATTGAAAACTTTGACGGCTGCTCTGAAAGACATGCTGGTTCGAGAATCTAGAAAGGGACTCAGAGGGCCTGCCTCTGTCGAAAAAGTAGCCGGATTATTGCAGGATAGCGGCCGAAGAAAACGTGTCCTCGATGGCAGGTTTGCATCATTAGGCGACTCGGCTATGCTATTTCAAAACCTGATTAAGGCTGATTCGTCTGTGATTCTTGGAAGTGCTGGCGAAACTGATGAAGTTGTCACAATCGATGTGCGAAGGCAAATTCGATGGCCTAGTTCGCTTCATGGAAAATGTGGACTCCGGGTAACTGAATTTCCACTATCTAGGCTAGATCCTGATGGCTCCAATCCCTTCGATTGTCTCAGTGAAGGAATAGCACTTTCGAGAGAGGGTAGTCACAAAGTCGAGATGGTGGTAGACGATGCGATTGCAAGGTTCGATGATAGGGTCGTTGATGCATCGACTGGAGATATTGTTGACATCCATACTGCAGGTGCAACTTTCCTAGTCCTCAAGGGATGGGGACGGCTGGTTTGAATTGATTCAAGACCATACGTAGTATGGTTCTTGTAATGCGAACCTTCAAGGGTGCATCCCGACCCACGAAATATGAGGTGCACACAGATGGGTCTGGGTCGCAAGAAAGAGAAAGGCGCAAAACTACCCGCTCCGCCAGGATTACCTATGCCTCCACCACCGGTGCCAGGGATGCCATTACCGCCTGCTCCAGCACCTCCTTCAATGCCACCCCCTCCGGCTCCTGCGCCTCCTGCAATGCCACTCCCTCCGGCTCCAGCACCGCCAGCAATGCCTCTCCCGCCAGCACCTGCGCCACCTGCGCCTGCACAACCAAGTGCACCGCTTCCATCTGCACCTGCACCACCAGAACCTGCTGTTGAAGCGCTACCACCTCCGGCTTTACCACCAGCTCCTGAGCCAGTAGAAGAAGAGGATTCTTATTCGGGACTTTACGCTAAGAAGAGCGGTAAACCTCTCCAACAAGTATACGGTCACATCGACCGAATTGGCACCGGAGAAATCGGCAGCCTCCTAGATCGCTATGCCGACAGATTTGGCCACGAACTCGACCGTGACATCATTGTAATGCGAAAGGACGAGAGAGACGATAAAATCGCTGAGGTTCGAGACTCGCCAACTGTAGAACTCCTCAACGTTGAAGAAGTCGATGATGAGCACCTAGATTCTGAAACACTTGTTGAACTCAATTCCCAACTCAAGACCGTAGAAGATGAACTACGCCGTCTAAAGCCAGAATACCAAGCAGCAAAGGAGGAAGGTGACCGTGAGTTATTGCGTGAACTGAGACCTAGCCTTGAGGGATTGATGGCAGAGAGAAAAATGATCAAGGCGGTTATTGCAGGCGATGCAGAAATCGACGAACTTCTTTCTCTAGGGGAATCTGAAGAGGATGAAGAATACGAGGAAGAAGAAGTGGAAATGGAAGTTGAAGAAGAGGACCTCTTCGTCGACTTCGTTGATATCGTAGACGCACTCCTCGGTTCCAATCTACCAGAAGATGCAATTGAAGAATTCACACAATCCGATGGTTTCGATGTTTATCGTAGCGTTGGATCTGACCCTGCAGGTGCGGATGAGGCTGAGAGAGCAAACTTCTTCTCAGTCGTTGATGCGCTTCTTGGTGGAATGCCTGACGATGCTGTCTCAGACTTCGTCGATTCTGAGGAATTTGGGACATATCGCGCAATAGGTGCAATGTATAGTTGAGGTGGAAATAATGGGACTATTAGACAAGGTAGACAATCTTGGTGATGAAAAACCTGCAAAGAAGGCTGTTGCAAAGAAGGCTGTTGCAAAGGCTGTTCCAAAGGCTGTTGCAAAGGCTGTTCCAAAGGCTGTTGCAAAGAAGGCTGTTGCAAAGAAAGTAGCACCTACAAGTGTTGAGATTGCTACACCAAAGGCAAAGGCAGCGAAATCAAGGCAACCACGCCCATCAGGCCTTCCTGAAGGATATGAATTGGCTGGAAAACTACCACGCTATATTGGATGGTTGATGAATTTCGGATTCAATTTCGGTGTCTTGATGGGGACCTTGTTCGTCTTTGCAAACGCTGATGGGGATTTCACTATTCCATTCGCTGCTGCTGGACTCATGATTATATTCAACTGGTTAGTGTTGCCCTTTTGGATGGGTAGAAACTTCGGTGAATTCGTTTCTCGAACAAAATACATCAACTCGCATGGAAATAAACCAATCGCTATTCATGCAATAATGAATAATTCACTTGGATTTATGGCGCTATTTGGAATTATTTTGTTGTCAGTAAATTTCCAAGACCTTGGTTCCACTAATGCTTCTGTATGGTTTGGTATCGGGGCTTTCATGATTCTGATTTGGTTCATCAATTTCTTCTTTAAGAAGAACTCTGATTTCTCGCAAGGAATTTTCGATCTTGCATTCGGTGCATATCTCGTAAAGCACGTCGCCAGTGGCGTAGAAACTGGTTGGATGGCACGCTTTGAGGGCCTCGGTGACTTCGGTGACAAGTACCAGAAGCGTGTGGCAATCAAGGAAGAAAAGCGAGCTGAGAAGGAAGCGGCAAAAGAGGCTGAAGCAATTTCCAAGGCCGATGATGCAGATTCCGATTCAAAGGAATAATTACCCCACGGGGTTCTCAGATGCAACGAAAAGCGACACTTGACGGTCGTGAGATTGTCTTCATGGTAGCATTGGCAATATTCCTTGCGATGATTAGCGCTTGGACTTTACCGGTTGCAATTCTACTGGTAGGTGCGATAATTCATCAAGTAATAATGCGGGCAATTTTCATTGGGCCTTCAAAGCGAGTAGCGCTATTTGAGGACGAGAATTGGGAGCATATCCAAGTCAAAAATGGAGATGTCGAAGTCCATGGACATTTGCACCTACAAGAAGGGGTTGCGCCGCTGGTCGTATTCGTTCACGGATGGGGGTCTTCAAGTGAGAGATTTATTGAACGAATGAACCTATTTCGAACAAAGGGTTGCCACACATTAGCTCATGACCTAAGAGGCCACTGCCACGCTCCTGACACCCCGGAATGGACTGCTGGAAAGATAATTGCTGACTTGAAAGCAGTATTTGATTCGCTAGATGAGGATAGAATTTCAGCAGTTCATCTCTATGGGCATAGCATAGGTGGCTTCGTCTGCATAGGTATGAATCATAGCCGTCATGAGGGTTGGTGGAAAGAGAAGTTGCAAACCCTAATCCTAGAATCTCCGATGACTGTATATTCATCCATAATGAAGGAATTGACCGCTTCAGTTCCATTCTTGCGCCCACTGATAGAGAAGATGGCTGTAAGAGGTTTCAACCTCATTCACCCAGATGCTGGGGGATTGCAATGGAAGGATGTTGATGTTCCAGATTGGGGGATGCCGCAAGTACCCACACTCATTCTTCAGGCAGCAAATGATAAGCGACTTGGTCGAGTTCACTACGATGCATTGCTCTCAAATTGGATTGAGGAAGTCGAATTAGAAACACATCTAATCCAGGACTTATCTCATAGTAAGAATCGAGTAAATGAAGAGCGAGATGACATACTCGGAGAATGGATTGAGAATCGAATTATCTAATCAAGCATCGCCATTAGCATCCGCTTTCTCACGGGCCAATTCACGCATATCCTCATGCTCGTCTAGTTCATCTACAATTTCCTCACCTAGCAAGGTCTCGATGACATCTTCCATGGTGACAATACCAGCTGTACCACCAAACTCATCGATAACAGCGAGTATCTGTTGTTTGGACTCTAGGAATCGGTCTAGGGCAAGGTCGACGCTTTCTTCGGTTTGGATGGTTAGCAAAGGCTTAGAGATTTTTGCGAGAGTTGTATCCCACTCATCCTTGGATGCTGCTGTCAACAAATCTGAACGAAGCACGAATCCGCTTAGATCATCGATTGAGTCTCCATAAACCGGAAGTCGTCCAAATCTAAGGACGGGGGTATCATCGAGAACCTGCCTAATTGTCCAACTATCCTCAAAGGCAGTTGTAACTGTCCTTGGGGTCATCACATCCGCAATGGGGATTTCTCGGAGTCTCAACAAGTTATGAATGACTGTTTCCTCATCTTCCTCCAGTGTTCCTTCCTCTTCACCAATATCTGCCAATACTGCTAATTCATCCCTTGTGACAATTGCAGAGGGAGCCTTTGGAAGGAGTTTCTTGAACCACAATAATGGTATGAATAGAGGTGACATCACAGTTGTCATCATGTGAAGGATTGAACCGGCTGGTCCCGATAATTGCTTCCAATAAGCCGACCCGAGTGTCTTCGGAATAATTTCTGAAAAGAATAAAACTGCAAGTGTCAAGATGATCGATGCTGTAGTGAGCATTGCATCTCCCCATATCGATGCAACTTCCGCACCTACACCAGCAGCACCCATTGTATGGGCGATTGTATTCAAAGTCAGAATAGCGGTCAAAGGGCGTATTGAATCGTCCTCCTTCAACTGCGCCCAGATTTCCCCTGAACGCGAACCCTCCTTCTGTAAGATAGACGCATGGCTAATAGATACTGAAAGTAGTACCGCCTCAAGTAGAGAGCAGAGGAATGAAACTCCCAAGGCAAGGGAGAGATAGATGATTAACATCGTTAGATCTGCCATGGGGTTCGACGAACTCCTCGGCCAAGCGGCCCGTCTGATGGTGTACGTAAGGGGTTCTTGAGGGTTGCCGAGGTCCTATTGAGGCATAGAACTCATGTACTCTGTCGCATCCGACGACATACGGGTAGCCATGTCAGGTGAACATGTTCTGATTTGTGTGGCCTGGCCATATGCCAATGGCCCACTTCATTTAGGCCACGTTGCAGGCTGCTACCTGCCGCCAGATATTCAAGCTCGATATGAGAAAGCACAAGGAAACCGTGTCCTAATGGTTTCAGGTTCTGATGAGCACGGAACACCGATTACTGTCACCGCAGAGACGGAGGGAGTTAGTCCTCAAGACATCGTTGACCGATTCCACGCAGTCAATGCACAAGCCCTTCTCGATTTGGGTTGTGTTTGGGAACCGAATATCGATTCAAGAGGGGTGGAATATGGTGGGGCTTTGTTCAATCGTACAAGTGATCCAGAACATCATCGTATTGTCAGCGAAAATTTCCTTTCACTAATGGATGCAGGACTCTTTGAACGAAAGACAATGCAACAATACTACGAATTGAGAGAAGGCGGGGGAAGATTCCTCCCTGACCGCTATGTCGAGGGTGAGTGCCCTAGTTGTGGAGAAGACGGAGCAAGAGGCGACCAGTGTGACGAGTGTGGAGTTACTTACGAAGCACATGAATTGCAGAACCCTCGCTCTAAAATGAACCCCGGAGCAAGTATCGAAATCCGTGATACTGAGCACTTCTTTTACCGACTAGACCTATTCCAGGCTGCCCTAGAAGACCATGCCTCCCAGCGTCAAGGTGTATGGAAATCCAATGTACGTGCCATGACGAAACAATGGCTAGACATGGGGTTGAGACCACGCGCTGTAACTCGTGACCTCGAATGGGGAATACCACTACCACTCGACGGTAACGAGTGGGATGGCAAGTGCATTTATGTCTGGTTTGAGGCTGTGCAAGGATACTATTCATGTGCTAAATTATGGGCACAACGCCATGCAGGTGCAAATGATTGGGAGAAGTGGTGGAAGGTCGCCGAAGATGGAACCAAACCACGACACCTATACTTCCTTGGCAAGGACAACATCCCTTTCCACACAGTAATTTGGCCTGCCCTAATCATGGGACTAAATCATGCTGCAAAGGGACTAACTTCAGCAGATGCTCCATCATTACCTGAGGCTGGTGAATTACATCTTGAGGACAATGTTCCTGCAATGGAATATCTGATGCTTGCAGGTGGACAGTTCTCTAAATCCCGGAAGCATGCTGTTTGGTTGCCATCATTCCTCGAACGCTTCGACCCGGACACTCTGCGCTACTATTTATCGATCAATATGCCTGAAAACCACGACACTGACTTCAATTGGCCAGATTTCGTGGAAAAAATCAACAGTGAATTGATTGCAACCTACGGGAATTTCATTCACCGAGTTCGAACCCTAGGTGCAAGGCTGCCGGGAGATATTCCATTTGCTGACTTTGACGATGTTAGTCTATGTTCAGAAGAATGTGAAAAACTCGAAAAGATTCATTCTGACATAACAACTAGTTTGAACAAACATAGATTCAAGGAAGCTCTTCGAAGTGTGATGAGCGCTGCCCAATTAGGAAACCAGATGTTGCAATCTGCAACGCCTTGGAAGCACCTCAAAGAAACCAGTGGTGATGGTGCTAAGGAATCACTAGCAAAACTGTCATTCGGCTGGAGGATTTCACGCTTCCTTGCGATAACAACTCAACCATTCCTGCCCTTTAGCGCACAAAGACTCTGGGAGTGTCTTGGTGAAGAGGGAGATGTTTCTAATGCCTCCTGGAGCGAAGCAATAGACTGGAATATAGAATTGAAATGGTCGAGTGAAGAAGCAAAGCCATTGTTCGAAAGACTTGATCTCGATGAAATTCTGGCAGAGGAGAAGGCTCTTGCTGGTGAAATAAATAACGAATCAAATGATGACCCAACCCATGTAGTAAAGGGCGGTCGTAAGAAGAAAAAGGAGGAAAATGAAATGCCAGAAGGAGTGACATATCTCGATTTCGAGAAATTCATGGAAGTTGAACTTAGAGTGGGTAAGATAATCTCTGTCGATAACCATGAGAATGCTGACAAATTGTACGTAGTGCAACTAGATGATGGAAGCGAAGATGGAAGAACAATTTGTGCTGGATTGAAGGAATATTATTCTCCTGAACAAATGGTCGGTAAATCAGTGGTCTTCGTTGCTAACCTCAAGCCACGTAAACTCCGAGGGGTAATGAGCGAAGGAATGATGCTTGCAGCAGATGATGGTGATGGCGCTGTCCGCCTAGTCACCATCGATGGCGATATT
>Ga0206681_10000410_pt1 | contig 23549 bp, 23 predicted proteins | sample M150012015metaG_FD_161048 | JGI IMG/M metagenome (GOLD analysis project Ga0206681, IMG submission 161048) | Ammonia-oxidizing marine archaeal communities from Monterey Bay, California, United States - M1 500m 12015 | ecosystem: Environmental > Aquatic > Marine > Intertidal zone | place: USA... | reverse complement strand
TGAATCTATTCTTATAATAAATATTAAAAGGTCTTCAAATGAAAAAAATTATAGTTGTCGGTGCAACTGGAAAACTTGGCAGAGAGGTGGTCGAAGGACTGGAAAAGGATTACGAAGTTATAAAAGCTAGTCGATCTGGCCCTGACCTAAAGATTGATGCTTTTGATTTTGAGAGGGTTAGCGATGTCTTTGCCTCAGTTGGGCCATTTGATGGGCTGGTGTCTTGTATTGGTAGCACTCCTTTCAAAACTTTTGATGAACTATCAATGGAGGATTTTGCGACCGGCCTTTCAACTAAATGTTTTAGTCAATTAAATTTGGCAAAAGCAGCCATTCCTTTTTTGAGTGAAAATGGATCCATTACACTCACAAGTGGCATCATAGGTGATGAGCCAATTTTAGCAGGCTCTTGTGCTGCTGCAGCCAATGGTGCTCTGAATATGTGCGTTTCTACACTAGCAGCAGAATATGCTGGAAAGTTGCGTATTAACATCGTGTCACCCTCTATTATTGAGAACTCTGTGGATTACTATGGGATGCTTTTTGATGGCTTTGAGCCGACCTCAAAAGAAAGTATTATTCAAGCTTATAGACGAACAATATCTGCCCCTATAAGTGGAAGAGTGCTTCGTCAAACAAGATCTCTTTAGGCCTCGTCTTCACCACGCTGACCAACAAAATAACCTAAGCCAAAGTCATCGGTTCTAAAAGTAATAACACTACCTTTTGGAAAATAAATTAAGTCTCCTTTTGTCACTGTAATTTCTTCACCAGAACCATCGCTAATATGAAATTCGCCATCGATTATTAGCTTCATTTCTTCATAAGTGTAATCGTAAGTAATTGATTCGCCTTTTTCAAGTCGAAAAAGCCCAGCGGTAATAGGCGCACTTGCATCATTCGATATAGCAAAGTCTTTTAGATAGGCATTGTTGCCTTCAAAAAGAGGAAGTTCCTTTGAAGTGATGTTGCCTTTAAAGTCCATTTTTATCATTTTTTATCTCCTTAATTAAATTGTTAAGTATTTGATTATATTGTTTAATTTTTAGACTAATACAAAAAAATTTAATAAAACCTATTAATATTTTTAACTTGAGTTTAAATATTTTTTGAATTAACATTAATAAAATAAGTCCAGAATGTTGTTGGACTAATCACTAGTTTTTTTTGAGGTGTTTATGTCAGATCATCGAAGAAGAAGAGAAGGCGGTCGTTCTGCAAAGATCGCAGATCGAAAAAAATCAGAGCAAATAGATCCACCACGATATTTGACGCGAAAAATTAAGTGCTATGACATGCTTAGTGAAGAAGAGTTGTCACGAATTGATAATCATGTTGATTGGATTCTTAAAGAGGTTGGCCTTGAATTTTGGGATGATGAAGAGTCTTTAAGTTTGTTTAAAGAGGCTGGCGCAACCGTTAAAGGAAGTCTAGTTCGGTTCGATAAAGGTCTTGTTCAAGATCTCTGTAAAACGGCCCCAAAAGAGTTTGAGATGCACGCTCGAAATCCAAAAAGATCAACAATATTTGGAGGCAATAAATTAGTTCTTGGGCCGGCATATGGATCTCCTTTTGTTTATGACCTTAAGGGCGGCAGAAGGCAAGGCAATATGGAAGATTTTATAAACTTAATAAAGTTGACCCATATGACTCCATGGCTGCACCATACCAGTGGCACTAATTGCGAGCCGGTCGATGTTCCTGTCAATAAGCGCCATCTAGATATGGTTTATGCGCATTTGAAATACTCCGATAAGCCATTTATGGGCTCTGTTACTGCCCTCGAGAGGGTAGAGGATTCGATAGCAATGGCACGAATTGTTTTTGGTGAAGAGTTTGTCGATTCAAACTGCGTAATCCAAGGAAATATCAATGTTAATTCACCGCTGGTTTACGATAAAACTATGACAGAGGCATTGAAGGGTTATGCCAGGGCAAATCAGGGAACTGTTATTACGCCCTTCATTCTAGGTGGTGCAATGTCACCTGTAACGATGCCGGCAGCGATTGCACAAGCACACGCTGAAACTATGGTAGGTGTGGCACTCACTCAACTTGTAAGGCCTGGCTCAAGCGCCGTATATGGTAACTTTTTAACAACCATGGATCTTAAATCAGGGGCGCCGACGTTTGGAACTGCAGAGTCGAGCTTAGCCACATTTGCTGTTGGGCAGATGGCTAGACGTCTGGGACTTCCATTTCGAGCAGGCGGTCATTACACTGCCTCGAAGGTATCAGATGCTCAGGCTATGCAAGAATCTGTGGATTCAATGTACCCTGCAATCTTAGCGGGAGCAAATTTTATACACCAAGCAGCCGGATGGTTAGAGGGAGGGCTGGTTGTAGGTTATGAGAAGTTTATACTTGATGTAGATAGACTAGGAATGCTCCATCGAATGTTCGAAGGATTGACTATTGACGACAATTCTTTAGCTATTAGCGCCTATCTAGAAAATTCTCCAGGTGAGAACTTTCTAGGCACTCAACACACTGCTGAAAACTTTGAAAAAGCAAACTATCGCTCTGAATTGCCTGACAACAATTCTTTCGAGCAGTGGACAGAGGATGGCTCAAAGGATGCGGAGCAAAGAGCATATGAGCGCTGGAATCAAATGCTAGAAGAATATATTGAGCCACCAATGGATCAGGCAATAGACGAAGAGTTGTTAGATTTTATGCGTAAAAAGAAAGAAGGAATGGCTGACGAGTGGTATTAAACTTTATCACCAATCGCTCGACTTAGACCTTCTGGCTTAGGAAGCAGTTTGTGTGCACTATAAACAAGCCCGATTCTATTAATCACAAGTTCGTTTGGAACACTAGCTGCTCGCGTTTTTAGATCGACATGAATAAGCATATGCTCGGCAGTAGCTAGCAATCTTCCATCATCGTGATAGAGCCAATGAAATAAGTGAAGCTTTTTATTTTCACCATAAATGACCTGAGTTTTGGCATAAATTTTTTCACCTATTAGAACTTCATCTAGATGACGAATGTGAGTTTCCACAGTAAAGTATGAGCCAACATTAGATATGTAGTCCTGATCAGCACCAACAATAACCATCATTTCTGTAGTTGCTTCAGAGAAGCATTCTAGGTAGCGTGACTCAGTCATGTGGCCATTATAATCAGCCCACTTTTTAGGAATTTTGGTTTCAAAAGTAAGTAATGGTTGAGACAGATCAAGTTTTGAAAACTCTGTTTTGTTCTTTGGTTTTGATAAACTCTCATCGAACTCTTTTAGAGTGTTTCCGGCTCCCCACCGATTGTCTTTTAAAACTTTTAAAAAATCAACCAAGTTATCATCACGTTTTTGCATCAGCTCATTAATACTGAATTGTCCAGATTGCTGATCAGATTGATTGGAGACTTTGTCTACTAATTCATCTGTAAGTTCAGGGACATCCATCAGGTGAGTCCAAGGCCATTCAAGGCATGGTCCGAATTGTGAGATAAAATGACGCATACCGGACTCACCTCCTGCCAATCTAAAGGTTTCGAAAAGGCCCATTTGCGCCCAACGTAAACCAAAACCATAGCGAATGGCGTCATCAATTTCTTCCGTTGTAGCTATATCATCATTTACCAACCACAACGCTTCTCGCCAAACTGATTCAAGAAGTCTATCGGCAATGAACGCAGGAATTTCTTTTTTAATATGAAGTGGAAACATGCCAATATTAGTAAAAATGCTACTGGCTTTGTCGATTGCATCTTTGGATGTTTTAGCACCACCAACGATTTCAACTAATGGCAAAAGGTAGACTGGGTTAAATGGATGGGCAACTATCAGCCTTTCAGGATGAACCATTTCTGCCTGTAAATCTGAAGGAAGGATGCCAGAAGTTGATGAGGCAATAATCACATTTTTGTCAGCGCTTGACTCAATTTCCTCATATGCAGATTGCTTTGCTGAAAGTCTTTCTGGTACAGCTTCTATAACTAATTGTGCAGATTTTGCAACTTCTGAAATTGAGTTTGAAAATAAAAGTGTTCCCTTTTTTGGTAGCTCTGAAGTGAGCAAGTTGCTATAAGCCCTTTCAGCATTTTGAATAACTTTACTGACATTTTTTGGAGATTCTTTGGAGGGATCATAAACAAAAACATCGATACCATTTAGCAGTAACCTGGCTATCCATCCACTGCCAATAACGCCTGCACCAATAACGCCTGCTGACTTAATGCTTTTCATGTCTAGCCCCAGCGCTTCACTAGCTTCATATTACTACGAACCTGGTCTGGCCCTAGAATAGCGCATCCCATTCCCTCAGCTGTCTGAACAGCTTTTTTTACTAGATCTTCGTTGGTAGCAAGGACGCCACGTTTGAGGTATATGTTATCCTCAAGGCCGACACGAATATTTCCGCCTGCCAAGATAGCCAAGGCTACATAAGGCAGCTGATTTCTACTTATTGAGAAGGCAGAAAATGTCCAGTCCTTTGGAACATTTGATGTCATTGCGAGAAATGTGTGAAGGTCATCAGGTGCGCCCCAAGGTATACCCATACAGAGTTGAATCATCACAGGGTCATCAATTAGACCTTGCTCTTTAAGCCAAATTGCAAACTGTAAATGACCAGTATCAAAAGCCTCAATTTCAGGTTTCACTCCAAGCGCTTGAACTTGTTTTGTCATTTCTTGTAACACTGAAGTGGTATTGGTCATAACATAATCACCATGACCAAAATTCATGGAGCCACAATCAATAGTACATATCTCAGGAAGTATTTCTTTAACGTGCTCAAGCCTCTCAGTTGCACCAATCATATCGGTTCCCTCATCATTTAATGGTAGTGGCTGTTCTGCTGGGCCAAAAACCAAATCACCACCCATACCTGAAGTAAGATTCAAAACCATATCAACCTTTGACTCTCTAATGAAATTAACAACTTCTACATACAAAGCAGGATTACGAGCAGGGGCGCCTGTTTTTGGGTCTCTAACATGAATGTGAACAACAGCGGCTCCGGCCTGAGCCGCACCAATGCATGAGTCAGCAATTTGCTGGGGTGTGATGGGTATTTTGTCGGACCTTCCTGTTGTATCTCCAGAGCCTGTAACTGCGCAAGTAATAAATACATCCCTTGATGGTTGTAGACCAATCATAATAATTTCTCCAATAATAGACAGTTCATTTTAGACAAACTAAGGCACGACTGGACCGCTTTATCATTGATAAAGGTGTTAATACAATTGGTGGTGCATCACCTAGTTTTGATTTTATACTTCATTTGATTATTTTGCATACGATTGCAAATACCACTTAAAATAATGAAGGCGTGTGCTATAATTATTTGCAAACGTATGCATCATTTATATATCTAAAACTTTAGGTGAATAACACAGAGAAAAACTATGGCTGAAATTCAATTAAAAAATCTTACAAAGCGATGGGGTAGTTTTGTTGGTGTGGATAACTTCAACCTTACTATTTCTAATGAGGAATTTCTTGTATTGCTTGGCCCTTCAGGTTGTGGCAAAACGACTACTATGAGAATGATTGCTGGTCTAGAAAGTGTCACTGAGGGTGAAATAATAATTGATGGAAAAATCGTTAATGGACTGGAGCCAAAAGACCGAGATGTTGCAATGGTTTTCCAGTCATATGCGCTCTATCCAAACATGAATGTTTACGAAAATATTCGATTCCCTCTAAAAGTACGAAAGATTGATCCAGAGCTTCATGACGAAAGAGTGATGCGGGCCGCTGCAATGGTTGAACTAGAGGACTTTTTACATCGAAAACCATCTGAATTATCGGGTGGTCAACGTCAACGTGTAGCCTTGGCAAGGGCAATTGTTCGTGAACCTACAGTGTTTTTGATGGATGAGCCATTATCGAACCTTGATGCTAAGTTGCGAGTCTCTACTCGCGCACAAATAAAAAATCTACAGCATGAGTTACGGGTCACAACTATTTATGTGACACATGATCAGGTAGAGGCTATGACACTTGCTGATAGGGTTGTTGTTATGAATGATGGGGCTATTCAACAGATTGGAACTCCAAAAGAAATCTATAACAAACCTGCCAATAGTTTTGTTGCAGGCTTTATTGGTACTCCTGCTATGAATTTGATGCATGGTTCCATTAATGATGGCATCTTTATTGGTGAAAATGTCAGAATCACAGGATTAAATAAAGAGCATTCTGGTGAGATAACTCTGGGGTTCCGTGCTGAAGATGCATCCATTGTTGAAAGTGGAGGCGAAATTACTGGCTCTACCTTTACTATGGAGCTTCTAGGCGATGCGACAATGGTTTCTCTTAGGGCTGGAGGCGAACTGGTTTCCGTCAAATCTGATAAAAATTACTATAGTGAAATAGGTTCTATGGTTGCGGCTCATATTCCTGCAAATCTTTGCTTGCTATTTAGTCAGGAAACAGGAGAGATGGTTGACAACTAAAAAATCAAGAGATACATAATGAAAAACCAAAAAGAAAATTCTGTTCAATTAAGAGTTGAACAACTGAAGGATCAACACATGCCTAATAATTTTGATATTTCATTACAGGCATATGGAGGAGGTGGGACAGATAAATCTTTAAATCAACCACCAAAAGATTTGGTAACTCATTCAATGAAAGGATTTGAAACTCAATATAAAAACATTGTTGATTATATAGTGAGAATTACGCATCGAATTTGGGAAGAAAAAGATATTGGTTATATACATGACACTTATACTCATGATTGCCGTGTGTGGGATGAGTCAGGTTTGCAATCTGGTTCTGAGAAAATTGTTGCTGATACTGTTCATACAAACAATGCTTTCCCAGACATACGTCTTCTCGCTGATGAAGTTATCTGGGCTGGCGATGAAGATGCAAGTTTCCACACATCTCATAGAACAATAATTTCAGGTACAAACACTGGTTATAGTAAATTTTCTGAACCAACAGGAAAATCAGTTAGGTTGTTGTGTATTGCAAACTGTGTGGCAAGAGAAAATGAAATTTATTATGAGCATGTTGTCTACGATACAGCTGCAATGATTAAGCAATTAGGATTGAACGTTAAAGAAGTCGCAAAAGAAGTTGCTAATAATAGAGATGACGGGCCATTTGCTACAGATTTTAGAGATTCAAAACCAAAGAGAATGTCTGGTCAAAAAAAGCCACCAAGTTTTGAAATCCCAGAAAAAATTACTAACGTGAGAGAGTTTGCGCACGCAATATTTAATACAATTTGGAATAGAAGAAATTTTTCTGCAATCGACCAAGTTTACTCTGATGATATTGTTTTTGAAGGTTCAACAGGACGGAAATACAGAGGAAAAAAACAACTAAGAAGTTTCGTAATCTCAATGATTGCATCTTTCCCCAATCTTGCCTTAAGTGTTGAAGATATATATTGGATGGGCAATGAGCAAGATGGATATTTAGTGTCAGTGCGTTGGGGCGCTGTTGGATCACATAGAGGTAATGGTACTTATGGACCTCCGACAGGTAAAGAATGTTATATTTGGGGTATTACACAGTGGCTTATTGAAAACAATAAAATAAAAAAAGAGTGGACGGCTTTTAACGAGTTTGGAATATTAATGCAGTTGCTTGGAGATTCTAAATAATGAATGCTGAATACAACAAAAGGTTAGTTGCTGATATGTATGTTGCCTTAAATACAAAAAATTTGGATGCTCATCATAAGTATTGGCATCAAGATATGATATGGCATGGACCTCCAGGTTTTGGAGATATCCATGGATTAGAAAATTTTATAGAACAGGTCATGAAACCTTTTTATGCTGCATTTCCTGACTATTATGTTGAGAATGATATAGTTGTAGCTGATAGTACGTGGGCGAGTGCAACAGGATATCTTACTGGCACACATAAAGGAACTTATTTGGATATTGAACCAACAGGCAAACTAATTAAAATGCAATTTTCAGATTTCTGGTTAATCAAGGATGGAAAATTTTCTGAAAATTTTGTAATGGTTGATAACTATGCTGTTTTGCAGCAAATGGGGATCAAATTTAAATAATTATAAAATATATTAAAACTTGAATTAAATATGAGCCAAAAAGAAAAATCAAAAGAAACATATTCCGTAGTAAAAGCTATGGAGGACGCTTTGATAGCTGGTTCGAATGATATGAGTAAGTACTTCCATGAAGAATTTCGCTGGATGGGCAACCAGGGCTGTGGCACCAAAAAAAACCTTAAAGAGTTTCGCAATAATTGGCAACTACCTCTTAGAGCGGCTTTTACAGACCGGATATATAAGACAGATAAGTTCCTAGTGGATGGTGAATGGGCTTCATGCTTTGGGCATATTGATGCCATTCATAGTGGAGAATTTATGGGCATTATGCCAACCAACAAACGAGTAAAAATTCACTACACAGATTTCTGGGAAGTTAAAGATGGCCTTATAACAGACAATTGGGTTACGGTTGATTTTCCGAGTATCTTGGAACAACTTGGTGTAGATGTGTTTAATGGTCTAGGGTGGGAGTCCTATGATCGTGGTGAAATAGTTCCGCCAAAACCAAATTAATTGGAGACATTGTGGCAATAAAATATTTAAAACAAGGAAAAACTGATGCTGATAAAGCGATAGACGATGCTCAAGTTAGTGAGATTGTTAAAAACACTCTAAAGGCAATTGAAGCAAGAGGTGATGAAGCGGTCAGAGAGTTCTCTGAGAAATTTGATAATTACACGCCAAAGTCTTTTAAATTAAGTCCTACTGAAATTGACAGTTTAGTAAAAAAAGTATCTCCTCAAGATTTAGAGGATATAAAGTTTGCTCAAGAGCAAGTTAGAAATTTTGCACAAGCACAAAGAGACTCTATGCAAGATATAGAAGTTGAAACTATGCCAGGGGTTATCCTAGGGCATAAAAATATCCCAGTTCAATCTGTAGGCTGTTATGTCCCAGCAGGAAAATTCCCAATGGTAGCTTCAGCACACATGTCAATTGTTACAGCAAGTGTTGCAAAAGTACCAAGAATTATTGCATGTACTCCACCATTTAAAGGCGAGCCCAATCCAGCTGTGATTGCAGCAATGCATCTTGGCGGCGCTCATGAGATCTATGTGATTGGAGGCATTCAAGCTGTTGGTGCGATGGCCCTTGGTACTGCAAGTATGGATTCGATTGATATGCTTGTTGGCCCCGGAAACGCCTTCGTTGCTGAAGCCAAAAGACAGTTATTTGGTCGAGTTGGAATTGATTTATTTGCTGGACCAACAGAAACTATGGTGATTGCTGATGACACCGTTGATGCTGAATTATGTGCTACTGACTTACTAGGCCAGGCAGAACATGGGTATAACTCTCCGGCTGTTTTGGTTACTAATAACCAAAAGCTAGCAGAAGATACACTCTCCGAGATTGATAGAATACTAACCATTCTTCCAACAGCAGATACAGCCTCAGTTAGTTGGGAAGAATACGGTGAAGTTATAGTCTGTGATAACTATGATGAGATGCTAGATGTTGCGAATGATATTGCATCAGAACATGTCCAAGTTATGACCAATCGTGATGATTGGTTTTTAGATAATATGCATTCCTATGGGGCATTATTTTTAGGACCTAGAACGAATGTATCGAATGGTGATAAAGTCATCGGAACCAATCACACACTGCCTACAAAAAAAGCGGGTAAGTATACCGGCGGACTGTGGGTTGGTAAGTTCCTCAAAACGCATAGCTATCAAAAAATTACTACGGATGAAGCTGCTGTTAAGATTGGACGTTACTGCTCACGACTATGCATATTAGAGTCATTTGTTGGTCATGCTGAGCAAGCCAATATCAGAGTCAGGCGTTATGGCGGTGAAAATGTCCCCTATGGACACGCAGCAAAGTGATTAAATTACCTAAAACTCCATCTATGAGGTTAGATGGAATGAAGGCGCTTATTACTGGCGCTTCATCTGGGATTGGTTTGGGTTGTGCGGTCGCTTTGGCTGAGGCTGGTTCCCATGTAGTTTTGTCAGCACGAAACATTGGGGGGCTTAATGATATTGTTGATGCAATTCAATCAAAAGGGCTAAGTGCCAAGGCAATGATGTTGGATGTAACCAACACAAATTCAATTAGAGAGTCTATAGAAAATCAAGACCCTTTTGATATTTTAGTTAATAGCGCTGGTTTAGGTCGACACTCACCCTCTAAGGATACTTTAGTAGAAGATTTTGATGATGTTATGAATGTCAATCTTCGTGGTGCTTATTTTGTGACTCAAGCTGTTGCAAAGGGCTTGATAAAAGCAAAAAAACCCGGCTCTTTAATTAATATTTCCTCTCAGATGGGACATGTAGGCGGAGTAGATAGAGCAGTTTATTCTGCATCAAAACATGCCGTTGAAGGCTTTACAAAGGCAATGGCTATAGAATGGGGACCGCATCAAATTAGGGTTAATACTATTTGCCCAACATTTATACGTACGCCTCTTACCCAGTCAACTTTTGATAATCCTGAACGTAGAAAATGGATTGAAGACAAGATAAAACTTGGACGAATTGGCGAAGTTGAAGATATTATGGGTGCTGTAGTATTTTTAGCATCAGATGCGTCTAGCCTTATTACAGGCTCTGCTTTGATGATTGATGGAGGATGGACGGCAGACTAATGGCGACTAAAAAAGTAACATCATTGGAAGTGGCAAAATTAGCTGGTGTAAGTCAGTCTGCAGTTTCTCGTGTTTTCACGCCTGGCGCCTCTGCTTCAAAAAAAACAAATGAGAAAGTTCTTAGTGCTGCTGCAGAGCTCGGCTATCGTCCAAATATCTTGGCTCGATCATTAATTACAGGAAAGTCAAGAATCATTGGTCTAGTGGTTTCACATCTAGATAATTATTTTTATCCAGAAGCGTTGGAGCTTCTTTCTAATGCATTACAAAAAAAAGGTTATCACGTATTAGTTTTTATGGCTTCGAAAACGTCGGGAAATATTGATGCTGTTGTCGATGAAATTCTTGATTATCAGGTTGATGCCATTATTCTAGCTTCTGTCGCAATGTCGTCAAATCTTGCCACTAGATGTGTTGCTGCGGGGGTTCCTGTAATTTTATTTAACCGTACCCAAGATGATGATAGATTTTCAACTGTTACTTCTGACAATTTTCTTGGTGGGCAAAAAGTTGCGAGATTCTTGATTGCTGGTGGCCACAAACGTATAGGCTATATTGCTGGATGGGAAGGCGCTTCAACTCAGCGTGATAGGGAAGCTGGTTTCATCGAAGAAATGACACAGCATGGAATGTCTCTGTATGCTCGCGAGGTTGGTAATTTTGTTCAAGATGAGGCTCGACAAGCTGCACGGAAAATGTTCACTAAAAAAGAAGTACCAGATGCTGTTTTTGTAGCAAGTGATGACATGGCATTTGCAGTAATGGATGTAATTCGTTTTGAGTTAGGGTTAAAAATACCAGAACAAGTTTCGGTTGTTGGTTATGACGATGTTCCTGTTGCATCTTGGCCTGCTTATGATTTAACAACGGTTAGACAGCCAGCTAATCGTATGGTGGCAGAAACTGTTTCAATTATTCTTGAGTGTATTGAAAATACGGAAACGAAGCCACTTCGTATCGAAATAGATGGCCCACTTATACTTCGAGGCTCAGCCAAGATTTCAGATAAATCCAATAAGGAGTAGTAAGAGTGGAAGGTTTTGATTCAAAGTATGTTGATTTCCCCGATTTTATTAATGGAATTACTTATGAAATTTGGGAAGAACGAGGAATCGATAAACTGCTCTATCTATATTCTGATGATATTATATTAAGAGCACCACCCTCTATTGTAATCGGGAATAAACCCGTTATAGAAGCTACCAAGACAACCTTATTAGAATTCCCAGATCGTCAGCTCTTGGGAGAGGATGTAATCTGGTCTGGCTCTCCTGAAAAAGGAATGTTATCATCGCATCGAATCATATCAACAGCAACTCATTCTGGAGATGGCCAGTTTGGCAAAGCAACTGGTAAAAAAGTTACATTTAGAACTATTGCAGATTGTCATGCTATTAATAATCAGGTGAATGATGAATGGTTAATTCGAGATCAAGGAGCTATCGTTCGACAGTTAGGAATGAAGCCAGATGATTACGCTAGAAAACAGATAGATCTTGAGGGCGGGAGAGAGAATTGTCAACTCCCATTTACAGACTCCATGGATCAGCTAGGGCCTTATAAAGGTAAAGGTAATAATAACGAGTGGGGCGAAAAGTATGCTGATATCTTGAAGCGGATTATGAACTCTGATCAATCAGTTATTACTTCTGAGTATGACCGTGGCTGTCACCTAGAATATCCTGGAGGAGTATCTGGACATTCATATTCTGATGCTGAAGAATTTTGGACTGGGTTACGTTCATCTCTTCCAAGTGCAAAATTTTCAATTGAACATCAAATTGGTCGAGAAGATAAACGCATCTCTCCTAGGGCTGCAGTTCGCTGGAACTTAAAAGGTAAGCATGATGGCTGGGGTATTTTTGGAGAACCTACTGGCGCTGAATTATATGTAATGGGAGTGTCACATGCTGAGTTTGGACCATGGGGTCTAAGAAGAGAATACACCTTGTTTGATGAGACATCATTATGGAAACAAATAATTATTAAGACGGGGTAATAATGATATTAGAGGAAATGGAAAAATACATAGTTAGACATGATGATTTAAAACCCTGTAAGACAGCTTTTATTGATGCTCATACGCCTGGCTCAAGTCAGAAAGATAACTTTACAATTATTGGCTCAGGTGTATCAGAAAGCCTTGACCAGCATGTACATATTAATCAAACGCCTGGCTTTAATATTGGCGCAGCTGGGCAGCCCCCGAAATGTTTTAACTCTCTTCATTACCATAATACTGCGGAGGTTTTCTTTGTATTAAAAGGGCGTTGGCGCTTTTTTTGGGGTCTTGATGGTAATGCTGGTGAGGTGATTTTAAATGAAGGCGATATCTTCAATATCCCTACTCATGTTTTTCGAGGTTTTGAGAATGTTGGTAGAGAATATGGCATGATTATGTCGATTTTAGGAGGCGATGATTCAGGTGGAGGTGTTGTCTGGGCACCACAGGTCTTGGATGCAGCGACAGCTCACGGCTTAATTCTTAGTGAAACTGGTCTTTTATACGACACTAAAAAAGGGCAAAAGCTGCCAGTTGGAGAGAAGCCGATGACCAAGCTATCTGAAAAGGAAATGCTAGGAATTCCTGAAGTGCCGGTTCATTATATTGTTCGTGATTATGTAGCTCGTTATTGGGATCTGATGGCTTTATCACAGAATGAGCCATGCTTAGTGATAGGTGAAAAAGGCCTATTGAAAGACAAACCAGGATTTGAGATTGAGTTTATCAGTTCTAAATCATTAGCACAAGAGTTATACAGTATCAACAATTTCGAAGTTTTAATGCCGATGAAAGGTGGCTGGAATCTGACTTGGGAGGGTGGTGAAACCATTCTTAAGCCTGGTGATACATGTCTATTGAAGCCTAACTTTGAGCATTCATTGATCGCGGTTGATTCTTCTGAATCTAGCCTCTACCGTATAACTAATACTGATGATCTTGCGGGCCCAACATGGAGGGACTAATCTATGAAAAGGTCACTAATCAATTTCCAATTAATTTGGATTATCAAACTATATTAAGGAGCGATAAATGAGTAGAATATTAACTACACACGTTGGGTCATTACCAAGAAGTCAAGATGTTGTCGAGTTTATATTTGCCCGTGAAAATAATAAGCAATATATTGAGAAGGATTTTGATGAATGCATGACAAGCAATGTTCTCAGTACAGCTGAAAAACAGAAGATTGCAGGTATAGATATTATTAGCGATGGTGAAACCTCAAAAATATCATACGCAACTTATGTAAAGGACAGATATACAGGCTTTTCAGGGGATAGTCCTCGAAATCCTCCAGAAGACCTAAAGCTTTTCCCTGGTTTCCTTAAAAGACTTGCAGATGATGGTGGTACACCTCAATATGCTCGGCCAATGTGTACTGGAGAGGTTCGTTCAAAAGGACAAGGTGAGCTTCAAAAAGATATAGCTAATTTGAAAGCCGCAATGAGTGCAAATGGTATCGGCCGAGGTTTTATGAATGCAGCGTCACCTGGTGTTATCTCTTTATTTTTACAAAATGACTATTATCCAACAAGGGATGCGTATCTTGCCGCGCTTGCCGATGCTATGAGGGATGAGTATGAAACGATTGTGGCATCTGGACTAGATTTACAGCTAGACTGTCCAGACCTAGCTCTTTCTAGACATATGCTTTTTAGTGATTTATCAGATTCAGAGTTTATAAAGATTGCTGAATCACATATGGAAGCGCTAAATCATGCACTAAAGAACGTGCCAGAAGAAAAAGTCAGAATTCATATTTGTTGGGGAAATTATGAAGGGCCTCACTGTTGTGATATAGATATGAATAAGGTTTTTGGAACTTTAATGAAGGCGAAAGCACGATATACTTTGTTTGAGACTTCGAATCCCCGCCACGCCCATGAGTGGAAAGTTTTTCGAGATCGTAAGAACGAAATACCTGATACGAAAATACTTGTTCCTGGGGTTGTAGACACAACTACAAACTTTATTGAGCATCCCGAGCTAGTTGCAGAACGCATTGAAAAATTTGTCAATATAGTTGGAAGGGAAAGAGTGATTGCGGGTTCTGACTGTGGTTTTGGAACATTTGCAGGATTTGGGGCAGTCGATCCAGATATTGCTTTTGCTAAATTAAAGTCTCTATCTGAGGGCGCTGCGCTTGTAAGTAATTGACTATGACACCTCTTGTAATGATTCCTGGAATGATGTGTGATGAACGCATTTTCGCTCCACAAATAGAAGGACTTCTCTCAATGGTATCAGTGCATATTGCAGATATTTCTAAACATGACACTATTAGTGATTTGGCAGCGGATGTGTTAAGCCATGCACCACCAAAATTTTGTCTTGCTGGGCATTCAATGGGGGGAATCGTTGCTATGGAAATATGTGCACAAGCCCCTAAGCGTATTGAAAAATTAGCGCTAATTGATACTAATCCATTAGCTGAATTAGAGGAAGTTAAACTTAAGCGTGAGCCTCAAATTAGTGATGCTTTGTCAGGAAAATTAATAAATGTTATTCGTGATGAGATGAAACCTAACTATTTAGCGAGTAGTGAAAATCAAGATATTATTCTAAATATCTGTATGGAGATGGCACTTTCTTTAGGCCCTAAAGTCTTTATTAATCAATCAAGAGCTCTTCAAGGGAGGAGTGATCAACAAAATAACCTTACAATTCTGGATATGCCTGTACTGATAATGTGTGGCTCAGAAGACAAATTATGTTCCATAGAGAAGCATGAATTGATGCATAATATGATTAGTAATTCAAAGTTAGAGGTAATCAAGAATGCTGGCCATTTGCCTACATTAGAGCAACCAGCTAAAACTACGGAGGTATTGAAAACATGGCTCATGAATTGATAGATTCTGAATTACTTGCGCTTCTTCGATCAGTAGACACTCCAACAGTATGTAATGCTATAGAAGTAGCACAAGGCAAGCGAGGTTTTTCACAGTTTACCCGTGGAACAATGATTTGTTCTGCCCCACAAACGCCACCTATGGTTGGATTTGCAAAAACAGCCAAAATTGCAGCTTTGAATCCACCTACAGAATCTCAGGAAGTAATTCAAAGACGGAGGATGGACTATTATCGTTATATGTCTGAAGCTCCACGTCCAGCAGTTGCAGTCATTGAAGATATTGACTATCCTGATTGTATAGGGGCATATTGGGGAGAAATAAATACAAAAGTTCATAAAGGTTTTGGGATTTCTGGAGCGTTAACTAATGGAGTTTTTCGAGATCTTGGAGATCTTGCAAAAGACTTTCCTGTTGTTGGTGGTTCTATTGGTCCAAGCCATGGATTTGTTCATGTTCGAGAGATTGCAACTGAGGTCAATATTTTTGGTCTTCGAATAACCCCTAATGAGTTGATACATGCTGATCAACATGGTGCGGTAGTTATTCCTAGCAGTGTAATAAACACTTTACAGGATGCTATTCAAAAATTATTAAAGGCAGAAGGTATGATTTTGGAACCAGCCAGTAAAAAAGATTTTAATTTTGATGCTTTTAAAGATGCTTGGGAAAAGTTTGAAAAATCAAGAACTTAAATTTTTTAGAACATACTTTAAGATATCAGTTAATTAAGGGTACATTTTTTTGTATCTATCTAACAAATCTATACCTACACATTTTAAGAAATGTAAATGATCTATAAAAATCCAATTTTCAGCAAGTTTACCTTTTTCTCTTCTATAAAGATCTACAACTCTCATTTCACCAACTTTATCTGTAGCTGAAGTTAAACCCATATAGTTTCCTTTTGGCCTCATTAGAAGGTTCGGCCATCCAAACCAACCTCCATAATTTCCTTCAGCATTCTCGACAATATGACCAGTAAACTCAACATAATCAAGCCCATCTTCAAAAGGACCTGTATGACCCTTTAAATATCCTTCATAAGTGTAGGATGCGCCTATACCCCCAGGGCCCCACCACAACATATCTTTGTTCCAATCCTTTTCTAAATCTGGGATTGTTGTTTTCATTCCTACTCCAACTAATCTATTAGCCATACGTATAATTAAATCTAATGTTTTTTTACCTTCTTCTTCTGGTTGCCTTTCAAAATTTAATCCATCATGTGTCATGGGACCTGGATTAAAACCAATCATTCCTGTTGACTCTGGAACTAAAGGTAACTGAAGTTGTTGCATAAACTTCATAATATCGAGGAACACAGAACCTTCTGTAATTTTATTATTTTCAATTTTGTAAAATTCACAATACCATAACATAGCAGCTTTTCGTGTTGGTGCAATTCCCAAAAAAGGTTCATTGAATAAACCAATAAAATGACCCATATTTACAACCCATTTTGAAGAATGATTGTCTATTAAATTTGTTCCAGCATAAAAAATATCCATACGTCGTTGAATTGGCATAAAAGATTTTTTAATTGGTAACCAAAATTTATTGGCTATATTTTCAGCACCTACTAAGTCATTAAATGGGTGAACACAACGCAGGTGGAAGTTTGGGCTTGCGTACTTATTAATTACTTCAGCAACTGATTCTGGATCAGCTTTATCGAGTTCTTTTAAGTAATTGAGTACAAGATTTTTTTCAAACTGAAAATCAGGCATAACTTTTCTGACATTTAACTATAGGAATTATATTTTATCGATAAAATAGAATTAAATTTGCAGAGAATTAAATTTTTATTTAGAAGAGGACTGCTAGATTTTATTTGAATCAAGTTCCGATTGATATTAAGAATAATTAAAATTTATTTTATAAAAATATTTAAATACAATCATATTATCCCCATCGAAATATTCAAATACTTGCATAATTATTCATAATCTTGCATATTTATATATCTGTGTTAATCTCTTTGCATTCGTATGCATAAAATATCAATATTTATAAATCTTTTGTGTTATACTCTTTGCATTCGTATGCATAAAATAGCAATATTTATTGTTTTTTTCATGTGTAACGATAGGATTTATAAGTTTTGGAAAATTTTTTCTCAAACAAAATAAATTCATATATTTAGAAAATGTGCATTTTGCACACTATATAAAAAAGGAGCTTATAATGAAAAAATTATTTTATCTAGTATTGTTTTTGGTTCCATTTGTTAGTACAGGAGTTTTTGCATCTTGTAATGTTACAAATGGCACAATAAACATACTTGCAAATGAGTTTACAACACTCAGAATTGTAATGGAAGAAGCACAAAAGTGTGCGGGACCAGATGCTGATTTTAGTGTTACACACTCAGTTGACCACCAAAAACTTCAGGGCCCAGCATTAGCAGCAAATCCTTCGGAATTTACAGCTAAAATTGTTACAAATGGTTCTATTACACCTTTATTGAATAAGGGTCTTTTACGCCCCTTGAATGATTTAGTTGATAAGTATGGTCAGAATTTACAAAAAAGTCAGCTGATTACTTTTGATGGAAATATTTATGCTGTTGCATTTATGGCTAATGCTCAACACCTTTGGTACAGAGAGAGCATATTTAATGAACTAGGTATTGCAGTTCCAACAACATACGAGGAAGTTATAGCTGCGGCTGAAACAATTCGTTCTTCTGGCAAAATGAAAAATCCTTTTGGAGGAGCATTCAAAGCAGGATGGAACCTATCACAAGAGTTTGTAAATATGTATCTTGGCCATGGCGGTGAGTTTTTTAAACCGGGAACAGCAGAAGTTAGCATTAATAATGCAAAAGGTGTAGCTGCTCTTAATGTCATAAAAAGACTAACTGAGCTCAGTAATCCAGACTTCTTAACTCACGACACTAATGCAACTAAAATTGAATGGGAGTCAGGCAATGTAGCAATTATGCATTTATGGGGATCAGGAGCTGCATCACTTTTAGATGATGAAGGTGATCAAGCTATTAAGGCTGATACAAGATTAGCTGGACCACCAACTGTAGGAGGAGGAAGTGATCCTGCAACAACTTTATGGTGGGATGGACTTGCTATAGCTGCAAATACATCAGATGAGAATGCTGAAGCAACATTTAGAGCACTTGTTGGAGCTGCCTCTTCTACTGAAATGGCAAATGCAAATCCTAATGCAGCTGTATGGCTGATAAAGGGCTACACCCCAGGAGATGCAGCAGTTGGTGTATTAGCGGCTGCTGGTATGGGTGCAACACCTTATCCTAGCATACCACATATGGGCTTATTGCATGGAGCACTAAGTGATGAAATGGTTGAATTTCTTCAAGGTAATGAATCAGCAGAAAAAGCTCTTGCTGATGTAGAAGCTGCTTATATAGCTAAAGCTACTGAACAAGGTTTTTTATAAACCTTTGACTTTGTAACTTTAAAGAGTGGAACAATTAAATTGCTCCACTCTTTTTTTTATATAAAATTAAGCAATGCCTCATAAAACTTTTTTTTGGTTCTTTGCCCCTTCTGGTTTGGCAATGATACTTTTTATAGGCTTGCCTATAATTTCAAGTTTTTTTCAATCTCTGCATATTGAGACCCAACAGATATTGGTTGAAGTTGAGACATGCGATCCATTCGGTTGCGAAATGGAAGTACAGGTCGATCAAGAAGCAACTTCACTGTTAAGAGCAGAAAGTCCTTTAGGTCGTTTTAATGGCTTTGGCACGTATACTGATAGAAATCATTTGGCATTTGATGAGTTAAGCGCAGGCTGGGAAGCTAAAACAAGCTTTCGAAATTTTCTATCTTATGTTTTGAACCTTCCTTTTTATAAAAGTTTATTGTTCACTTTGACTTTTTGTTTTTCTGTTACCCCTGTAGTTGTATGTTTAGGGTTTATAGTTGCATTAAGTGTTAATACTCTTGCTAAAAGTATTAAAGGACCAATTATATTTGGGACAATTTTACCCATGATTGTTACACCGCTAATTGGTTCCTTGGTTTTGTTTTGGATGATAGATGCTCAAGGGATACTAGGGGCAACAGTTCAAAAAATTTTTGATGATCCCAACCTATCTCTTAAAGCTTCAAAAACCTTAACTTGGATAACGTTAATAATTTATGGAATCTGGCATAACACGCCATTTGCATTTGTAGTATTTTATGCAGCGCTTCAAACGACTCCTCAAGAACCTATTGAAGCTGCAATTATTGATGGCGCATCAAGATTTCAGAGGGTTAGATATATTGTTTTACCCCATTTATATCCTGTAGCAACTTTTATCGCACTCATATGTTTGATGGATAATTTTAGAGTTTTTGAGCCAATAATTGGTTTTAGTGCAGAAGGAGTTGCTCAATCATTGTCTTGGATGATTTATAAAGACCTTAGAAATGAAACTAATATGTTATTTGGATCAGCAGGCGCAACTTCCATGTTAACAATTGTAGGAGTTGCAATTTTGTTAGCGCCAGTTCTTATAAGAACATGGAAAGAATTTAGAACGGAGCGATAAAATGGAATCAACAATTAATAAATACTCAAAACAATTGATAATATTTAATTCAATTTTTATATTTTGTTGGTTAGTTCTTTCTATCTTTCCTTTTCTTTGGACCTTCTGGGGATCATTCAAGGTTAAGGCAGATTTTTTTTCAAGAGCGGATTGGTGGGATGCAATAAGTGGTATTAATACTCTTATAGAAACTGGTGGCAGGGCTACATTAGAGGCCTATATAAACTCTTGGATAGAAGGTGAGTTTTGGCGAGCTGCAAGAAATACAATAATAGTTACAGTATCTGTTGTAACTATATCGCTATTTCTTGGTACATTAGGTGCTTACGCTTTATCAAGATCGACATATAAGTATGCTTTTTGGATTCTGATTGCCGCTTTGTTTTTTAGGGCTATGCCACACATTACACTTGTATCAGGATATTTATTTCCTTTTTTTCAACTTAAGATTTGGGGGATACTTCCAACATCAATTATTGTTCTTGTTGCAATAAATCAACCCTTCACACTTTGGTTACTATATTCATTTTTTAAAACAGTACCAAAAGACTTAGATGAAAGCGCACTTATTGATGGGGCCTCTTATTTTCAAGTTTTTCGATATATCATTATGCCTGTTATGTGGCCTGGTGTAATAACTGCAGGTTTATTTAGTTTAATGTTGGCTTACAATGATTTTACAGTTACTGCATTACTTCTTAATCAAGAAAATTACACTATGGTTCCAAAAATCAATGCTTATTTAGGAACAGTTGAACATGGAGGTAATTATATGTGGGCCGTAGCAAGTGTAGTATCAGCAACAGCACCTTTATTTATGATTGTAATGTTTTTTCAACGACAACTTATAAGTGGGATGACTACCGGTGCTGTTAAGGGGTAAACCTTGAGTAGTTATGATTATATTATTATCGGTGCAGGTTCTTCAGGCTGTGTGTTGGCTAATCGTCTAAGTTCAAACCCTGAAAATAGCGTCTGCTTAGTTGAAGGTGGCGGAAGTACTAAGAGTCCTTGGGTGAAAATTCCTGCTGGACTTTCTGTCTTGTATGGCCACAAGAAGTTTGATTATGCCTATCAAGGCGTTCCTCAAAAAAAATTACATAATCGAATTATCACTGTTAATCGCGGCAAGGGTCTTGGAGGTTCTAGCTCTATTAACGGCATGGCCTATATTCGTGGAAATAAGAATGACTACGATAATTGGGCTAAACTTGGCTGTAAGGGCTGGTCTTATGAAGAAGTCTTACCAATATTTAAAAAATTTGAAGATGATCAAACAGATGGGGATCCAAAATATCATTCTCAAGGCGGAGAGTGGCCAGTAGTTAAGCCACAAGATCCTAATACAACTGTTAAGCGCTTTATTAAAGCTGGAGGTGAGATAGGACTACCCCATAATCTAGACTTTAACGCAAGCTCTCAATTGGGACTAGGGGTTTATAATGTAAACCAACAAAAAGGTACTCGAGTAAGTTCCTACACATCCTTTGTCGAACCAATCCTTTCGAGACCAAATCTAACACTCCTTACTCATACAAAAGTTAAATCAATAGAGATTGAAGGCGAATATGCCAAATCTTTGAATATTCAAATTAATGGTTCTGAAAAGCAGTTGAATTGTAAAAAGGAAGTTATTATTAGTGCTGGGGCAATTGAATCACCCAGGATACTTTTAGCTTCAGGTATAGGAAGTGAAAATGAGCTTAAAGAGTTAGGGATTACTTGTAAACATAATCTAGCTGGAGTTGGAGAAAATCTTCAAGACCACCTTGACACAATGGTTACAGTTCGTTCAAATAAAGCTGAATCGATAGGCGTTTCTTGGAAATCATTATTGCCTAAAGTAATTACATCTCCTTTCAACTACTATTTTAGAAGGATGGGTTGGTGGACAACTAATTTCATTGAAGCAGGTGGTTTTGCAGCAACTGATTTTGGTACTACTAACTATCCAGATGTTCAGTTTCATTTCACACCTATTTATCGAAGCCATCGAGGTAGAAAATTTGAATTTGGGCATGGCTACTCCCTTTTCACATGTTTATTGAGACCTCATAGTAAGGGCTCTGTTAAGCTAGGCAAACAGGGAGACGAATTTAAATTGCTCATTGATCATAATTTTTTGTCTGACCCTAGAGATGAAACCAACATAGTTGAAGCAGTAAAAAAAGCTAGAGAAGTTTTATTATCTAAAGAATTTGATGAGGTCCGTGGTAAAGAAATTGCACCTGGAAAGACTATAAAGTCTGATGCAGATATATTAGAATACATTCGTAAAACAGCCTTGACTGTCTACCATCCTGTTGGTACCTGTAAGATGGGAATTGATGATTTAGCTGTTGTTTCTCCGAAGGATTTAAAGGTAAAAGGAATGAATAATTTACGCGTCATTGATGCCTCTATTATGCCAACCATCGTTAGTGGTAATACGTCAGCACCAACTATGATGATTGCAGAAATGGGTGCAAGAATGATATTAAATAAAGTCTAATTATGAGTAACTATCAAAAAGAAAAAAAGTTAATTCTAGATTACTACAGGTCATTAGATATGGCTCAAGGTGATAATATTTCGAAAGTTTTAGAAAGCTACATCGCTAAAGATTATATCTGGCGAGGCTATCACCCTTTTAATGAACTCTCAAGTGCCAAAGAGGTTTCAGAGACTTTCTGGCAGCCTTTTCGAAATTCATTTAAAAACATGCAAAGACGCATGGATATTTTTATGGCAGGTAAAAATGAAATTGATGGATTTAAGTCTGTCTGGGTTGTTTCTATGGGCCATCTTATGGGTCTCTTTGACAACGAGTGGCTAGGAATTAAACCCTCTAGAAAAATGGCATTTTTGCGTTACTGTGAATTTAACAAAGTGGAGAATGGAAAGATTACTGAAACCGCTATGTTTTTTGATATTCCGCATGTTATGATTCAGGTTGGACTTAATCCATTCCCTCCTCAAACTGCCGCTCATCTTATTCAGCCAGGACCAATGACTCATGAGGGCTTAATGTTTGAAGAGCAAGATAGTGCTGAAGGTGAAAAGACTTTAGCTGCTATTGACTTCATGGTTAATGATATTAGGACCTGGACAGAACATCAAGAACTCCCGCTTGTAGATGAGCTCAGAAGAAGCTGGAACGAGGATATGATTTGGTGGGGGCCTGCAGGTATCGGTGCAACTTATACAATTGAAAGGTATGCTGAGCAACACTCTGGACCTTTTAGGGCTGGTTTCAAAGATCGAATATTTAATGGCCACCTTTGCAGAATTGCAGAGGGAAATTTTGGCGGTTTTTTTGGATGGCCTAACTTGACACTTACTCCTTCTGGAGGATTCATGGGCTTACCTGCATCGAGCAAATCTGGAGATATGAGAGTTATTGATATGTACCGACGAGATGGAGATAAGCTGACAGAAAATTGGATATTTATTGATTTTTTGCATTTCTGGAATCAGCAAGGTATTGATATTTTAGAAAGAACTAATAAAATCCAAAAAACTAAAATATAGCTCTATATAAGTGAAACCACCTCACTATTTGTAATTAAATTTTTTCTCTTGAGTTTCACGCTTTTTTGAA
>Ga0206681_10000407_pt1 | contig 23756 bp, 17 predicted proteins | sample M150012015metaG_FD_161048 | JGI IMG/M metagenome (GOLD analysis project Ga0206681, IMG submission 161048) | Ammonia-oxidizing marine archaeal communities from Monterey Bay, California, United States - M1 500m 12015 | ecosystem: Environmental > Aquatic > Marine > Intertidal zone | place: USA... | reverse complement strand
TAAACATGGTATTTAACGCTGGGGGTGCGCTTCCAGATATCTCTTGGTTAGAAGCTGGTGAAGTACCTATTGCTTCTATGCAAAATATTGCTGATCCTGATGCGCCTTATGCTGAAGGTAACGTAATAGTTCCTACTACAGGTGAATTTGTTATTGTGGCTCATGGGTCGCAGTTAGTTCAAGAAAATGCTACGGCATTTGGTAACAACGATGTATTTAATGGTTTAACTACTTCGGTTACTGATGCTTGGTACTCTAATGGTGATGCTGCTGCAAATGCTGCGGTTGCAGGTCATGCTGACTTACCTGGTTTATTCGGTATGATTACACCTGACCCTTCTGCTTCGCCTACGGCTTGTGGTTTTGAAACTGTTCAAAACGCGCCTTGGGACTGGTGGGATAATGCAACTTACGGAGCTATGGCTGATGGATACCACGGTATGCCAGCTGGAACTATGGGTTGTGTAGCTTTATTAGGTAACCCTGATATGAGTGCTGAAAAAGGTGCTGCGATGTGCGATATGATGGACGAATTCTTTACGCCACGTATGCATGCAGCATTAAGTTCAGAAGGTGACGATACACCAGAAGGTCCCTCAGATCAACTATTGAATTTGCCGAATGGATGGTCTATGTTCTCTACATACATGATGGCAGACAACATGGCTATGGATGTAGTATTGGAACCAATTGTGGCTCAGGTAATAATTGCTAAAAACTACCTAGGAGCTGCCTACTTACCAGAATGGGGCTTCAATGGAATTGGCGATATAATTATTGGTCAAGGTTACCAAATCAAGACTTCTGAATCTGTAGACTTATCTATTAGTGGAGATTATATGACACCGGAAGATAACTCAATAGAACTTGTCGCTGGATGGAATATGATTGGATATCTTCGTCTAGAGGCTGCTGCTGCAGATTTAGCTCTTGCAGATTTAGTAGACGCAGGAAACTTGATTATTGCAAAAGATTACTTAGGTGCAGCATTCTTACCTGAATGGGGCTTTAATGGTATTGGTGATTTAATGCCAGGTAGTGGTTATCAAATTAAGACGAACACGGCTGGAACCTTAACTTATCTATCTAATGATGAATCTTATAGGTTAGCAGCAATGGAGGTAACTCTTAACGATGTTAAACACTTTACTACTCCGTTAAATACGGGTTCTAATATGCATATTGGAATCTCTGATGAAGCCTGGGTAACTACACCTCAAATTGGAGATGAAGTTTCAGCTTACAACAGTAAAGGTGAATTAGTTGGATCTGCAATTTTCTCAAGTCCTATTACAGTTATTACTGTTTGGGGAGACGATGCAACAACATCTAATGTAGATGGTTTAATGCAACATGAAGCTCTAATATTTAAATTATGGAGCAAGCGTTACAACTCGAGTCAAGAGATGACTGTTAAAGAATGGATTGAAGGTACTAATGCTTATCAAACTGATGCTTTGTATCAAATTGGTGCAATAGAACCTACAGACAACTCTTCAAACGTTAGTCACTTTGGTCTTTACCCTATTCCTGCTAAGCAAGAATTAAATTTAGACATTGACTTATCAGCATCTGAAACTATTTCAATTAGTATCTATAATTTAATTGGTGAATTAGTCTCTACGCAGACTAACGATCTAGTTAAAGGATTAAATACAATACAATTGAATATTGCTTCACTTAACGAAGGTGCCTATTTATGTAAAGTAAATAGCAACGATAGAGTTATAGCTAGAAAATTCAATGTGATTAAATAATCCTTTGATGATTAAATAAAAAATAGGACACTCTTTGAGTGTCCTATTTTTATTTAAATTTGATTTCACTCAAACTAAGTACATAAATTATGATTACACGAATTACACTTTTGCTTATCGCATTAATTTCAATACAACAAACCAAGGCACAAGAAGTGTCATGGCCTGCTAGTAGTAGTGAAATAAATACAGGAAGTAATGCAACCTATTTAATACAATCCGTAAGTTTTGGAGAACAATTAACTTATTTTGGATATAATTTAGGAGCCTTTTACACAAACGATTCAGGAGAATTAGAATGTGGAGGTTTTGTTAATTGGGCTGGAGTACAAACAAATATTGCCGTATATGGTGATGACAGTACAACACCAGAAAAAGATGGGTTTTCTGAAGGTGAACAAATAACATGGTTAGCTTATGGTACCTTTTTAGAACATACCTATGAAGCTTCTGTTGTCTTAGGAGTTGGACCTACAGGTCCGGGCTCAGAAATTTACAGTAGTAACTCAATCAATATTATAACAGAATTTAATATTGACCCAACAGTAGAAACCTTAATTGAAGGTTGTACAAATGAAGAGGCCTGTAATTACGATGAAACAGCTCAAGAAGACAATGGTTCTTGTGAATATGCAGTAGAATTTTATGATTGTAATGGAAACTGTATTGACACAGATGGGGATACGATATGTGATAATGACGAAACATCTGGCTGTACTGACTTAACTGCTTGTAATTATATTTCAACTGCTACAGATGACGATGGCTCTTGTTCTTATGCTTTAGAAAATTATGATTGTTATGGAAACTGTATAGATATTGATGAAGATACTGTTTGCGACATAGATGAAGTTTATGGATGTACAGATTCTTTATATGCAGAATTTAGTACTCTTGCTACAGAAGAAGATGGATCGTGTAGCACGCTAATTATTTCGGGATGTACAGATTCTACAGCTTTCAACTACGAAATTCAAGCAAATACAGACAACAGCTCTTGTTTAAGTGAGGTTGAAGTCATATTTGAAGATAATGTAACTAACAATACCGTAAACTACAATATTTCATCAGAAACCATTTCTTTAACTTTAGGTGAGTCAGAAATTTCAGATGGTGATTTATTAGGTGGTTTTATAGTAGTTGATGGGCAATTAATATGTATTGGTTTCACTACATGGTCTGGAGATGACTTAAGTCTTTCATTATGGCTTGATGACATTAACACTCCTGAAATTGATGGTCTTGTTGAAGGTGAAACGATTTATTGGATCGCTCAACAAAACAGCACCTCATTTAACTATCTATTAGAACTAAGTAGCGTAGAAGTTGGTACTGGCGACATTTTTGTAACCGCTATAAATGTTAATGAATTAACTATTATTGGCTGTATGGATAATGCTGCATTTAACTTTAATGAAAATGCTATTGTAAATGATGGGGCTTGTATTCCATTTATTTATGATTGTATTGAAGTGGATGCTTGTAATTATAACCCTGAAGCAAATACTGAAGATGGATCATGTTACTATATAACCGCAACAGTATCCGAATTAACTTATGGCACTCCCCTATCTGTTGAAACAAATGCGAATTACCCTAGTTATACTTGGTACTTAAATGGAGAAGTGCTTACAGAAACATCTAATGAATATACACCCTATGTTAATGGTGAGTATACAGTAGAAATAACTGATAATTTAGGTTGTATGGTTTCAGATACTGTAACAATTAACAATGTGAGCATTCAAGAACAAGTGTATAAGAAGCTTAGTATTTATCCTATACCTGCAAATAATCGAATTACTATTGATGCAGGGAGTGAAACAATAATATCTGCTAAATTATTTACAATTGAGGGAAAGCTATTACAGAAATACAATCCTTATTCTAATCAGTTTATTTTTAAACGAGGTCAATTTGATGGTGGGCTTTACTATATCCAACTCGAATTCGATGATGGCCTAATTCAACAACAGTCAATTATATTCGAATAATTATTATAAAAAGCCTTCTTAATAGAAGGCTTTTTTTATCTAACCCCTTTCCTCATACGACGAAACCCAATGGAATAGCCACACTTAATTGAAACATAAAAGTTAGGCAACTGAATATCAAATAGAAACTCAAATTGATGATTAAAACGAATTTAACTACCTTTGTATGTTGAATATAAATTAAAAAATACCCTATGAAAAAAAAATACTCCATACTACTTACAGCATTAGGATTGTGCTTCAGCCTTTCTGCAAATGCTCAGACCCGTTACGTGGATGAAATCACTCAAGATGTATCGGTAACTCCAAACATACTTTATGGGACCAATATTGGTATCATAACTCAAGCTCCAGCTCAAGAGAATTTATACATGGATGTGTATCAACCAACTGGTGATACAGCTACAAACAGACCTGTAGTAATAGTTTTACATACAGGTTCTTTTCTACCAGCAATCATTAATGGACAACCTACAGGATCTAAAACAGATAATGCTGTAGTTGCAATGTGTGAGGGATTTGCTAAAAAAGGATATGTTGCAATAGCTCCAAACTATAGATTAGGTTGGAATCCTGTTTCTCCATCTGAAGATGTTCGTAGAAGTACTCTTATACAAGCTGCGTATAGAAGTTTACAAGATGTAAAAACTGCAGTGAGATTCCTTAGAAAATCTGTGTTAGATGGTGATAATCCTTATGGTGTTGGCGACAAAATTGCCGTAGGTGGTTTTGGAACTGGAGGATATATTTCTCTTTCATTAGCTACTCTAAATGACTATGAGTCGGAATTATTAATACCTAAATTTATTGATACTTCAGAAGAAACTATTGCTACTTTCGGACAACCAATGCCATACATTATCCAGTCTATTATGGGTAACTTTGATGGTACCGACTATGGTATGTTACCTTATGACTCAGATGATGATGGTATTCCTGACATGGAAATTCCATTTTCTCTACCGAACCACGTTGGGTATAGCTCTGAAGTAAATATGGTGTTTAACGCAGGTGGTGCACTTCCTGATATTTCTTGGTTAGAAGCTGGTGAAGTACCAATTGCTTCTATGCAAAATATTGCTGATCCTGATGCGCCTTATGCAGAGGGTAACGTAATCGTACCTACTACAGGTGAATTTGTTATTGTGGCTCAAGGGGCGCAATTAATTCAAGAAACTGCTGATAGTCTTGGGAATAACGATGTATTTGCAGAATTATCAACAACGATTACTGACGCTTGGTACGACAATGGAAATGGAGCAGAAAATGCTGAAGTTGCTGGTCACGATAATCATTCTGGTCTTTTTGGCATTATCACTCCTGCTCCTGCAACAACACCAACAATTTGTGGCTTGGAGGCTGTACAAAACGCTCCTTGGGATTGGTGGGATAATTTAGCCTACACAACTGCTGCTGATGCATACCACGATCAACTTCCTGGAACTATGGGCTGTTTAGCTTTATTAAGCAATCCTGATATGTCTGAAGAAAAAGGTTTAGCATTTGCTAACATGCTTTCAGAATTCTTTACACCAAGAGTATTCGCAGCATTAAATGTAGATGGGACTATTGAATCTCCAATTTTAAATGCTGAAGAGTTAGAGTTATTCGATCTTTCTATCTTTCCTAACCCAGCTAAAAATGAATTGAGAATCTCTACTGATACTGAAATTAGTGCTTATGAATTATATGACTTAACTGGTAAGTTAATATTCAATAATATGAATGTTAACTCTAAGTCAACTACTATTTATAGAAATGGATTAAACAGTGGTTTATACTTAGCTAAGATTACTGATATAAACGGTAATAGTATTATTCGTAAAATCATTTTTGAATAAAACATTAACAAATTAGAAAAGGGGCGACCAGTTGGTCGCCCTTTTTTTATTTTAATTAATGTTTACCCAATAAAAAAGAGCTCCTTATCAGGAGCTCTTTTGATTGTTCAGTCGGGGTGGCAGGATTCGAACCTGCGACCTCCTCGTCCCAAACGAGGCGCGATGACCGGGCTACGCTACACCCCGAACAATTGAGGTGCAAATATAGATATTAGCCATTACAAAACAAGTCTCAACGAAACATTATTTCAAATGAATTATAAATCAGATTTTTACAATTCCATTCGAGTAAGAAACAACACTTTAGTAAGATAATCAACTATTCCAAACTACCGAAATTCTGAGTACATCTAATGACTATAGGCTTTTTTTTCTCATCTATAGCACATGAACAAGCCAACAATCTATATGCCCTATTCAATATATTCTCTCTATGAGGTTTAGAATTCATCCATTGTGCAACCAATCTATTTGCTAAAGACTTATATGTTGAATAAAGAATTTCATTACCATCCACATCAAAATAGATTGAATTACCATTTTGATCAAAGCCAAGTCTATAAGAAAATAGATCGTCTTTATAGTCTAGCATATTATTTTCGACAATATTTTCAGCTAAACAAATATATGAGGATTCAAAATACAAGATTCGGTCACTGGGAGTACGCCATTGTCGTTCTTGTTTGTTTATATGATCGAAAAAGTCATATTTAATCATACATTCAGAATGTATTGATGCTGACAAATACAAAGGTTTATAGAAACCAAATGAGATTAAATCAGCCTTAGACCGTTCCACATTCGTAAGATGAAATATTGCAGCATTCAACAAATCTAGATTGATAAATGCTCCTTCTACACACTTATCTAAAAGGGTGTCTGACAAAAATGCAGTTGCTTCCACATTGGTATAATACTTGTCATACTGATGCTGAGCACAAATTGTTGAAACTCCAAGAAAAAGGAATATAAAAATTAGAAAGAATGATTTGTTTTCAAAGCTCATTGCTTACTTTTAGCAAACTAAAATACAACAAAAATGTCTGAAGAATTAGAGAGAATTAATTGCCTGATTATTGGTTCAGGTCCTGCCGGTTATACTGCGGCTATATATGCATCCAGAGCTGATCTTAAACCAGTTGTTTATACAGGTATGAAGCCTGGTGGTCAACTAACAGATACGACTGAAGTTGACAACTTCCCTGGTTACCCTGATGGTACAAATGGCCCTGACATGATGGTTGACTTACAAAAGCAAGCGGAAAGATTTGGCACGGATGTTCGTTTTGGTTACGCTACAAAATGTGAGTTTTCAACTAATGGCGAACCTCATAAAGTAGAAATAGATGGTAGTAAAACAGTTTTAGCTGACACGGTTATTATTTCTACAGGTGCTACCGCAAAATGGTTAGGCTTGGAGTCTGAAGAACGATTAAATGGTTTTGGTGTTTCTGCTTGTGCTGTTTGTGATGGCTTCTTTTATAAAGGACAAGAGGTTGTAGTGGTTGGTGCTGGAGATACAGCAGCTGAAGAAGCTACCTACCTAGCTAAACTTTGCACAAAAGTAACGATGCTGGTTAGAAAAGACCATATGCGTGCTTCAAAAGCAATGCAACACAGAGTTGAAAATACTCCTAACATTACCATAATGTACAATTCTTCAACAGACGAAGTTCTAGGTGATAAAGGAGTTGAAGGAGTACGCGTTAAAAATAATGTTACAGGCGGAACTTCTGAAGTACCTTGTACTGGATTCTTTGTTGCAATTGGACATAAGCCAAATTCTGACCTATTTGTAAATCAATTAGACATGGATGAAGTAGGTTACCTACAAACAAAACCAGATTCTACTCAAACCAATATTAAAGGTGTATTTGCTGCTGGAGATATTCAAGATAAAATTTACCGACAAGCGGTTACAGCTGCAGGTAGTGGTTGTATGGCTGCACTTGAAGCTGAACGTTATTTAGCTGAAATAGAGCACTAAAATAAATAAGTGTGAGTGAAGCTACCCACTCACTACCGTTAACTAAAATATTTATACCGTTAACTCAATTGCTATTGACTGGTAAGTAAATTGCGCGTAAGTTAGCAGTATGATATTATAAAAACCACTACCTCATTGAGGTGAAAAAAGAAAAAGAGTCAATAGGGCTCTTTTTTTTGTGGTCTAAATTCCCGTATTTTAAGCTATGACTAAAATTATTGAACGAGCCACTTTAGGTGCTGGCTGTTTTTGGTGCTTAGAAGCTATTTACAGACGACTAAAGGGGGTGACTAATGTGATATCAGGCTACTCTGGAGGGCACATCATCAATCCTGCATACAAAGAAGTATGCGAAGGAAGGACGGGGCATGCAGAGGCGTGTGAGTTAGAATTTGATCCAAGCATAATCACTTTCGAAGAAATATTAGAGGTCTTTTGGTTAATCCATGACCCAACAACATTAAACAGACAAGGGAATGATGTGGGTACAGAATACCGTTCTGCCATTTTTTACCACAGTGAAATTCAAAAGCAAGTAGCAGACGAATCTAAACTAAAATATAATGCTGGTAAAATTTATCCAAACCCTATTATTACTGAGATTACCAAATGGGAAAACTTTTATCCAGCTGGAGAAGATCATAATTCCTTCTTTGAAAATCACAGAGAAGAACCTTATTGCAGACTTGTGGTATTACCAAAAGTAGAAAAGTTTATAATGAACTTTCCTTCAAAACTAAAAAAAGCCGAAGATTAATCTTCAGCTTTTTTCTTTGTAGTTGTCTTTTTGGCAGCTGGCTTTTTAGCAGGAGCCTTTTTAGCTTCTGTTTTACTAGCTACAGATTTCTTGGGCACAGCTTTCTTAGGTGCAGCTTTCTTAGGTGCAGCTTTCTTTTTAGGAGCTGCTTTTGGTTTTTCAACCACTGCTACAGTCGAAATTTTCTTTTTCTGACGACGAACTCCTGATGTACCTCTATTTATTTTACCTCTTTTTGATTTCTGATCTCCTTTCCCCATTGTGCTATTTTTATAATTATCGAGAATGAAGATAATAAAAAAAGATCAAAACCCTAATTATCAAAGGCTTTCTTATTTCCGGACCACAACTTAAACCCCTTGCCACGCACGGTAACCAGTTCTATATTTAGATCATTTTTTAAGTACTTACGAAGCTTGGTAATATACACATCTAAACTACGAGAATTAAAAAAACTATCATCGCCCCATACTTTGAGTAATAAAGAACTACGATCGGTAATTTGGTTTTGATTTTTACAGAGTTCAGCTAAAATACCCGACTCCTTATCAGTTAATTTAATCTCTTGATTCTGTGTTTTCAAAATCTGAAAATCACTATCAAAGCAGAGCTCTCCGATTTGGTAAACGCTTTGTTCTAATTCTTCCTGATACCCAGCTCCACTCCTTCTCAAAATGGCATCTACACGAGCAATCAGCTCTTCTACACTAAAAGGTTTCTTCACAAAATCATCAGCACCAATTTTAAACCCTTTAATCACATCTTCTTTCAGTGATTTTGCAGTGAGGAACAAAATTGGAATTTTTTGATCTAAAACTCTAATCTCCTGAGCCAAAGTAAATCCGTCTTTAAAAGGCATCATTACATCAAAAATACACACATGAGGTTTAAAATCCTGATAGCTTTTAAACGCCTTATTTCCATCTTCACATAAGCTCACCTCAAAACCTTTTGTTTCGAAGCATTCTTTAGTAATCATTCCTATAAAAGGATCATCCTCGGCTATTAAAACTTTAATCTTTGTATTCATAAGGCAAATAAATTGTAAAGGTTGTTCCAATATTAACGTCACTTAGTACTTCAAGCTTCCCACCATGCATCTCCACAATATCCTTCACATAGCTCAAACCTAAACCATAGCCCTTTACATTGTGAATATTTCCGGTAGGGACTCTATAAAATTTATCAAATACTCTACGTAATTCATCTTTCGAAATACCTATCCCATTATCGGAGACTATCAAAATTATTCCCTTTGCATAATCCTCCGTACGAATCGTTATCTGTGGAGTGTCAATAAAGTACTTATTCGAATTGTCAATTAAATTGTAGAGTAAATTATTTATATGAATTTTATCAACGCAAATAGTGTCAGAAGTAGAATTAAGTATACAATCTAATGTCCCCTTTTTCTTTTGAACCTGCATGGTCATGGTTTCTACTACATTTTCGATTAGATTATTTATTGAATGTTGTTCTTTCTTTAAATCAATTTCTCCACGTTCATAACGTGCAGTATTTAATACCTTCTCCACCATCGTACTCAAACGTCTAATCTCTTTACGAGAGATGTCGAGGTATTTCAAAGTACGCAGCTCATCACTTCTAACGTCATAATTAACCAAAGCTTCTAGCGCAAGGGAAACGGTTGAAATGGGTGTTTTCAATTCATGCGTCATATTATTCACAAAATCATTTTTAATTTCAGAGACTTTCTTCTGATCAAAAATGATGTGCAATGCATAAGCGAAACAAGCTAAAATAATGATGATCAAAAAAAGCGAACTGAACAGTATAATCCATGTCTTCTGAAGCAATAACTTACCTTTATGAAATATAAACAAATGTGTAAAGTAAGGATTTGAAATACTACTTAATATAACAGGACTTTTATAACCAAACATTATGGTGGCTTGTAAAGTCTCGGGCTCTTTATAATAAATCACTTTATTATTGATATTTGAGATAGCCAAATTATACTCATTCTCTATACCAATCCCTTTAAGCTCTTCATCTAGGATATCTAAAAGTCTATCAAAATTAATGATCTTTGGATGATTTACTTGCTGCAACAAATTATTGATTAAACCACTTACCTTAGACATATAATCCTCTCCCATAGACTGAATATCATCAGGGTCATTCAAAACACTATCTAAACCTTGATGTGGGTTTTTATGATACAAACTGTAATTGCCTAGAATAGAATTCGGAGTTGACAAACTCGAATCTGGATACCAAGAAAAATAGTCAAACCCATTCAAACTTTCATTTAAATAACGTTCGGAAGTCCGAGCCAAAACTCTGTTTATTTCCCAATCCAATTCACGTTTATTAGCTTCGAAATAGTTACTCACCCAATACCACTGAAAAGCTATAAGGCCTAGGAGTGCCAGAGTCATCAAAGTAACGATTACGTATAAATTTCTTTTCAGCATACTCAAAAATACATATTATGAAAGACCACACCCTATAGTTAACAATGTTTAACTTATTCTAAGACAGGAGACAAAATTAAAAATGGTTCACAAATCACTTTGCACAGATTCCGAATAAATTATTCGTGATTGGTGTATATTAAAAAATGAATGCCATTCTAAATTTTTGGAGTGGTATTTTTTCTATTTCTCCCTACTACTCATAGACTTATACAAAGCCAACCATCCAAAAATAAAGAACAATCCTCCAATAGGTGTAATTGCACCGAGCAAGGTGAAGTGGCTTAACGACAAAACATATAAGGATCCTGAAAACACCAGAATACCTAATACAAATAAATTGGTAGCCCAAGTAAGGTACTTACTAAGATTGTTTTGCATTAAAAGTCCAACGAGCAATAAGGCTAAACTATGATAAAACTGATATTTAACTGCGGTTTCAAATGTATCTAATCGACCATTTCCAATAAGTAGAGCTTCTAAGCCATGAGCTCCAAAAGCCCCTATCATTACAGATAAAGCTCCAGATAGAGCTCCAATTTTAATTACTTTCCCAGATTCCATTCGTGGTCTTTTAGCATTTATTAACGCAACGAATTTATAAAATAAATCCACTATTTTATAGAAGCTAAAACCTAAATGCTTAAAGCTAAAAAAATACCTATCTTTGCAGCCTCAAAATTAGCACTATGATTACTGCAAATAATGTTTCGATTCAATTCGGAAAAAGAGTTTTATTCGACGACGTAAATGTTAAATTCCATGGCGAGCGGTGTTACGGAATGATCGGCGCCAACGGTGCTGGTAAATCTACTTTCCTGAAAGTATTATCAGGAGAGATGGAAGCGAATACTGGACAAGTAAGTTTAGAGTCTGGAAAGCGTATGGCTGTATTAAGTCAAGACCACTTTAAATACGATGAAGATACTGTACTGAATACTGTAATTATGGGTCACCAAGACCTATGGGATTTAATGCAGAAAAAAGATGCGATTTATGCAAAGCCAGATTTTAGTGAGGCTGATGGTTTAGTTGCTGCTGATTTAGAAATTGAGTTTGAAGAAATGAACGGTTGGAATGCAGAATCGGATGCTTCTAACATGTTATGTGGATTGGGTATTCCTGCCGAAGACCACTATAAATTAATGAAAGACTTAGAGGGTAGCATCAAAGTAAGAGCCTTACTAGCTCAAGCTTTATTTGGTAATCCAGATGTATTAATCCTCGATGAACCGACCAACCACTTAGATTTACAAACAATCGAATGGTTAGAAGATTTCTTATTAAACTTCAAGAATACGGTAATCGTTGTATCGCATGACCGTCACTTCTTAGATACCGTGTGTACAAATATTGCCGATATAGATTTCGGAAAGATTAAGTTATTTACAGGTAACTACTCTTTCTGGTACGAATCAAGTCAACTAGCACTTCGTCAGCGTTCATCTGCCAATAAAAAAGCGGAAGACAAGCGTAAAGAATTACAAGAGTTTATCTCTCGATTTAGTGCAAATGCTTCTAAAAGTAAGCAAGCTACTAGTCGTAAGAAATTATTAGAGAAAATCGATTTGGATGACATTCAAGCATCGAGTCGTAAATACCCTGCCATCATCTTCGACCAAGAACGAGAGGCTGGAGATCAAATACTAGAAGTAGAAAACCTAAGTGCGCATACCGATGATGGTACAGTTCTTTTTGAGAACTTAAACTTCAAGGTAAACAGAGGTGATAAAATTGCGTTTTTAGCTGACAACAAATTAGCTTTAGAAGCTTTGTATAACATCTTAGATGGTACGCGTAAAGCTAGCTCAGGTACGTTCTCATACGGACAAACCATTACTCAGGCTTTTTTACCTAACGACAATGCACAGTACTTCGATACAGATGATAATCTTATCGATTGGCTACGCCAATTCTCTGAAGTTAAAGACGAGGTTTATGTTCGTGGTTTCTTAGGGAAAATGTTGTTTAGTGGAGAGGAAACATTCAAATCTGCTCGTGTGTTATCGGGTGGTGAAAAAGTAAGATGTATGCTTTCGAGAATGATGTTAGCACAAGGAAACTTGTTAATGTTTAATGAGCCTACCTCTCACTTAGATCTTGAATCTATTCAAGCTTTAAACAATGCCATGAAAGACTTTAAAGGAACAGTCCTTTTCTCTTCTCATGATCATACCATCATTCAATCGGTTTCGAATAGAATTTTAGAAATTATGCCAAGCTCTCAACATGATAAGTTGATGGAATATGATGAGTTTATAGAGTTTAAAAGAGATTTGGAGAAAAAGAAGTAATAGAAATACTAAGTACACCCTATAAATTAAAAAGCCCTCTTGAGTATTCTCAAGAGGGCTTTTTATGCTGGTTACTTTTTTATATTCTGATAGTATTGATCTCGAAGCTTAGCAGAAGTCATTCTGGAATTATCGTGACTCCATCCTGGAGGGTAGAAAACATATTTCAACTTATTCACAAAGCCTGCTTTCAGCTTCATGTCCTGTGCGATTTACCACCATTCATAAAAGGAAATTCGTAGTGGGTTATGCGTATTTATGTTTTTCACCAAGCCATAAACTGGTTTCTCTATTTCTGGAACAAAGGTACCAAAGAATTTATCCCATACAATTAATACTCCTGCATGGTTTCTGTCTAAATACTGATCCTGTACTGCATGATGAACACGATGATGTGAAGGTGTATTGAAAATAAACTCAAACCATTTAGGCAGTTTATCAATGAATTCGGTGTGTATTAAAATTGATAAATTAAACTAATTGCTTTCATGGCTATGACCCACTCTGGACTAAAACCAATAAAAGGCAACCAAATCCAAAACAAAAATGCACCACTAAAATCACCAGTCCAAGTCTGACGTAGAGCAGTAGATAAATTATATTTCTGCGAAGAGTGATGAATACTATGTGAAGCCCACAAAAAACGGGAACTATGACTTATTCAATGAAACCAATAATAAGAAAAATCATCTAAAAAAAACAAAATAATGAGGAGTAGGAAAGTCATCTCAAAGTCGAAAATACGATATTGAAATACAAATGAGTACACAAAATAAATCAGCACTTTAGACGCAAGACCAACGAGCATACTTCCTATTCCCAAAGATAAACTCCCTAAAGTATCCATCTTGGTATAATGATCAGATTGCATCTTATAAGTGAGATACAATTCTAATAATACTAAAAAGGTGAAAACGGGAATGGCAATAAGAATTGGGTCAGTCATAGTACACTATAATTTCCACTAAATATAGTAAATATCAAAACCAAGAAGTAGGTGCTGAATACTATAATCCTGACCCTCGATTAATAGTGAGGTGTTTATATCATCTAGCTTTTAAGATTCCTAATGCCACACGAATATCATTATACGAAATTTGTTCTTCGAGATGCTCGAAAATAGGTTTTATCAAAGTAGGCTTATCACATTCAATGTATGCTGCTTCTACCTTTTGGACGATATCCTCTGTTACAAACTGACTTAAATCTATAGACTCTCCATCTAAAGATGCATCTACTAAATGAGAAAATATAGTCCCCGATTTCAGCTTTCTTTTTTGAGCAATCTCATCTACCGTTAAACCTTCTCTATAAAGAGAGACAGTAACGAGTTTTGTTGGCACTTTAAGTGCTGTCTTATTCTGAACAAACTGTTGAATCAGTTCTATAAATTGAGTTCCAAATTTCTCTAATTTACTCTGCCCTACACCCGATATTTCCGTAAAAGAAGAAGCATTTATCGGCTTATCAGCAGCCATTTCCTTTAATGATTTATCACTAAAAATAATATAGGGTGGCACATTAGCAGACTTAGCTAAAGAACTACGAAGACTGCGTAACTCCTCAAACAAATCATTGTTCACTGCAACCTTTGAAGCTTTAGTTTTTTTGCTCGTTCTTTTCTTTTTATCAGCTAATGCAACAGGCTTAGACAGTTCTACACGCTTCTCCCCTTTTAAAATCTGCCAACCAAAATCGGTTATTTTCAAAGCTGAACTCTCATTATAAGCAATCTCTAAAGCACCCAAATTGGTCAATTGAACAAAATAATCACTCCAAACAAAAAAGCTCATGTCCTTACCAATTCCGTAAGTTTTCACTTGGTGGTAATTCTTATCAAACAAATGTGCGTTCTGCGAACCTCTAAGCACGTTTACCGCCATAATTAAAGGTTCTGACTCATTTAATCGTGCTGCAGCCGACAGTGCTTTTTGAGCAATTATAGTTCCATCAAAATAAGTAGTCGGATTATGACAAGCATCACAGTTATTACAATTATCAACTAAAAACTCCCCAAAATACGAAAGGAGAATTTTTCGTCTACAGGATTTAGCCTGAGAAAATTGAAGCATGCGATTGAGTTTCTCAATTTGCATTTCGGCTTTAGCTCCATCATTCGCAAACTGACGATACAAAACCACATCGCGCATATTGTAGTACAATATGGTCTCTGACGCCAAACCATCCCTTCCGGCTCTACCAATTTCTTGGTAATAACCTTCTAAGTTTTTAGGCAGATTACTGTGTATTACCCACCGAACATTTGACTTGTCGATACCCATACCAAAAGCAATGGTTGCCACAATAATCTTACTCGTATCGTTAATAAAATCAGTTTGAACCTGCTCTCTTAACTGACCATCCATTCCGGCATGATAGCAATGCGCCGCAATACCATTTGAAATTAAATGAGCACTTAACTCCTCAGTATTTTTCCGACTCAAACAATAGATAATACCACTCTCCTTAGGCTTGGAATTTATAAAATCAACAATTTGTTTGAGTTTATCCTTTTTAGATACATTCCCTCGTACATCAATACTGATATTCTTTCTGTCGAAAGAGGAAATAAACAAACGTGAATCCTTAAGCCCCAATTGAGCTGTTATATCAACACGTGTAGATTTGTCGGCAGTAGCCGTTAAAGCCATGAAAGGAACTTCAGATAAAGAGTTTCTAAAGTTTTTTAGCTGTGTATATTCAGGTCTAAAATCGTGCCCCCACATACTCACACAGTGTGCCTCGTCTATAGCAACCAATGAAATAGACAAGTCTTTTAACCACGAATCTTTTACTGAAATCAATTTTTCTGGCGAGAGATACAAGATTTTCACTTCTCCATCTTTTGCTTTGCGTATAACCTCAGCTTCTTCAAAAGGGCTTAAACTACTGTTATAAAAACAAGCACTCACTCCATTCGCTTGTAAAGCCTGAACCTGATCTTTCATCAGTGAAATTAGAGGCGAAACCACAATTGTTATGCCTTCGAAGCAAAGTGCAGGAATTTGAAAACACATGGATTTACCTCCACCTGTAGGCATCAAAACCAAGCTATCTTTTCCGGCTAAAGTCCTTAATATAATTTCCTCTTGGAGTGGTCGGAATGTATTGTAACCAAATACTTCTTCTAATTTCTGGTGTATTGTATCCTTCACTATTATATTCATAATTCTATTCAGCTCTTACTTAAAAGGAAAGAGCTTTAAGTCTTTTATTATAAAATCTACTTCTACAGAGAAATCAATTTTCAATGAATCGAACTCTTCGTCCAATACAAAACGATAACCTTTTACCTTAGTAGATGGTAATTTTTTCTTGCCTTTATTTTTCTTTTGGAAGTCGATAATCTTGCTGTTTTCTTCTCCAGAAATAGCTACAAGAATCCCTTCAGAAAGGTTTTCATAGATGTCTTCAGATTTATTTACAAAAGGTAGGTTCGCCATTATTATCGATATTGAGGAATTGCAAAATTACTGAATGTGACTAGACTATGAAAATAAGAACCATCAAGAATAATTCAATTCAGCAAGCATTAATAAATGGCAGGTGAACATAAATTAGGGTCGTAAAAGCTTTTAGATCGTAAAACTTCTTTCAAAACAAAACCAGTAATACCTATTACTTTATTTACTCTATCGGTTTCTATATTATTTTTTAATTTATAATTATTCAAATTTAAGTCTTGAATAAGAGATACTTTCTGAATTGGATCTCTCAATAGGATATTGACTCGAGAAGAATCATTTTGAGCAATTACAGGGATGCACAAAAATATTATGGATATGTTCAGTACGATTTTCAACATATTTCAAATATACATCAATCAAAACAATAATAGCTAGCAATCAATCATTTAACTAGAATTGATTCATTTAAATGAAAATAAAGCTTCAAATATGTAACCTTTTCAATTTAGTGTACACTATAATATAGAAGGCAGTGTATGGCACTTCTTCAAATAGAATAATTAAATAAATACAATTTATCAATTTAAGAGTCAAATCAGTTGAGGGGCGAAATATTTGACTCAAAAAGGACGCAAATGGCGTCCTTTTTTTTTTACAGAATAAATTATATTAAATAGCTCAAAAAAAAACAATCGTGTAAAACAGACAACTTTCCTAAGTCTTAATATCTGCATGAACAGTTCGTGTGAAATAAGACAGAGAGAAAATAAAATGAAAATAGACACTAGTAACTACCACTTAATAAGCTTTTTAATTATTTACTATAAAGTTTGTATCTTGCTAAGATATGGCATTTTCATTAACTCCCTTCTCCCCAACTCTCGGATTACGCAAAGCAAAGCATTTGCTTAGAAGAGCCACGTACAATTACTCAAAAGAGACGCTTAATAATGTTGCAAACATGACGGCAAGTGAAGCCCTTAGCTTTCTCTCGGAAAATTCTGCAGACGTACTAGAAGCTCCCTTCGATGACCTAACTAATGAATATTTAATAAGCTCTAATGAAACACAAAGAAGAGCATATGTTAATGCCTGGTGGTGGTATAACGCCGTTAAACAAACCAATTTAAAGCATAAACTTTCATATTTTCTTTTCACCTCTTTTACTGTTTCAAGTGGGAATGGAGCCGGTGAAGCAATTTATTTTTATGACTATTTCAGTTTATTGAATTTTTATGCAATGGGGAATATTAAAACCTTTGCTAAAAAGATAACGCTTGATAATGCCATATTAAGGTATCTCGATAATACAGACAATAATGCCGAGAATCCAAATGAAAATTATGCGCGTGAATTCTTAGAATTATTCACCATTCTAAAAGGACCACAAATTAGTGAGGGAGATTATACAAATTACACGGAACTCGATGTACAACAAGCAGCTAGAGTATTCACCGGATTTAAGAAAAAGAGCGATCGATCTATAATAGACCCGGATACGAATATCCCAATAGGATATAACAATGTAAATAAACATGACACGAGTGACAAGGTATTTAGCAGCGCTTTCAATAATCATGTAATTACCGGGCAATCCACACAAGCCGGAATGACCCAAGAGCTAAATGATTTTGTTGAAATGATTTTTACTCAAGAAGAAACAGCAAAGGCATACTGCAGAAAATTATATCGTTTTTTTGTAAAAAGTGAATGGGATGAATCTGTAGAATCTGAAATAATTACGCCTTTAGCACAAGAACTCATTTTAAATAATTTTGAATTATTACCTACTGTAACTACGCTACTAACTAGTCAGCATTTCTTTGACGAAGACAACAGTAACTCAACAGATGAAATTATAGGCTCTATTGTTAAAAGCCCCTTACAATTATTGAATGAAGTACTCACATTTTTTGATATTACCATTCCACATCCAGAGACTGCTCCTATAGATTTTTATAATAGCTTTTTTAGGAAATTCATTCACAATTCATATTTAGTTAGTGCAGGTATGCCATTTTTCAGTCCTGATTCAGTGGCTGGTTACCCCGCTCATTATCAAGACCCCGATTATGACCGGCATTGGTTCTCCTCTACTACAATCGTTTCTCGTTATAAATTAATTGAAAGTTTGATTGCTGGCAGGAATAAAATTTTTCCTAATGCATTAATTATGACTCAGATTGATGCAGTTTCTTTTGTGGAAAACAACATTGAAAGCCCTGGTAACATAACAAATTTAGTTACTGAATTAACGACCTATTTATTTCCTGAAGAAATTAACACAAACAGAAGAGATTACTTTATAGGAATTGCTTTAGATGGTTATGAAGCTTATTACTGGGCAGGAGCTTGGGGTGCCTATCTAAGTGATGGTGATGATGTTATTGTCAGAAATAGATTAAATGCATTAATAACTAGTATGGTAAATGCAGCCGAATTTCAATTAATGTAAGTCTTAAAATACACTTGGATGAAAAGAAGAAATTTTATAAAACTTACAGCTACCGCTTCAGCAATTGGATTGCTTCCTTTTGAGGTAAAAGCAATGCTAAAACAACTATCTATAGAAGAATGTGATTTTTCCAATCGAAAATTAATCTTAGTTAATCTTAGTGGTGGAAATGATGGCTTAAACACAATTATCCCAATAAATCAATACGATATTTACAGCAATTTAAGACCCAATATAAGAGTTCTCGAATCTGGTACAAACGGCTATATACCGCTAGACAGTACCTTACCCGACAACCAACAAATGGGATTAAATCCGGCTTTAAGCAGTTTTAAATCTCTTTATGACCAAGGCTGGCTTCGAATCATTCAGTCGGTAGGATATCCGTCTCAAAACAAAAGTCATTTCGCATCCAAAGACATTTATGCTACTGGAAATGATGGAAACAACTGGTTAAATGGTGCTGATTCAGGATGGATTGGACGTTATATGGAATCCAGCTATCAAGAAGAACTAAATGGATCGTATCCATTAGCTGTTCAAATTGGATCAAAAAATATCTCTTTAGGTTTTCACGGCCTTTATGAACATGGTATGGCATTAAATATTACAGGACAAGACGTTTCTGGGTTCTATTCAATTTTATCTGGCTTAGGGGGTGCGGCTCCTGAAACTATTCCAAACTCACATTATGGTATCGAATTAGAACATATAATTCAAACAGATCAGCTTTCTAATCAATATTCGCTAGCCATTTCCAACGCTTTCAACAGCGGCACAAATAACTGCAGCTACCCAGACACAAATTTAGCTGATCAGCTAAAGACTGTTGCCAAACTGATTAGCGGTGGTTTAAGTTCAAAAGTATACATGGTAGAGATAGGAGGATTTGACACGCATGCGAATCAAACACAAGATGCTGGCGATCCGATCGGGAATCATTACGACTTGCTCCATGAATTATCATCGGCGATTGAAGTATTCTTTAACGACCTAGATAGTCAAGGCTTATCAGAAGATGTGGTGGGGCTTACTTACTCAGAATTTGGCAGAAAAGCAGCAGAGAACGGAAATATGGGGACAGATCACGGAGAAGTATCTCCTATGTTTGTTTTTGGAAAACCAATTCAAGGTGGTGTTTCTGGAATAAATCCTGATTTAACCGAAGCAAGTAGTGACAATAATTTTCAAATTGAAACGGTGCAACATGATTATCGTGAAACATTCGGTACCCTTATTCAAAATTTCATGGGTGCAAATGATGAGGTTGTAAATAGTACATTTTTCAATAATACGACTGATTCGAGCTTTACAAACATTAAAATTGAAAATCTAATAAAACCTTCCTACGAAGTTTCTGAGCTATGCCTTAATTCTAATCAAGAGAATGATACGGATGAATTAAGAGTAGGCAGGCTTGAATTGCATTCCAAATCATTTACATCTCACATCAACCTAACAGCAAGCAAAAATTCAGCTAATTATAAAAGCTATGAGGTGTTTAATCATTTGGGGCAACTCGTTAATGATGGACAAATTATTAATCGCAAATCAAACACATTAAGAATTAATTTAGAAACACTAAAAACTGGCAATTATCTTCTTAAGGTTAAATCGAACAATCAAGTTAAAAGATTCAAAATAGTTAAGAATTAATTGAATCCCATGACCACATACAAAGTGCTAAAATATCATCTAAATTATTCTTCATATTAAACTGTATAAATATGAAATCATTACTTCACATACTGCTATTTGCTCCTCTGTTTACTTTTGGACAGAACACTATTTCCATAGACCTACAATCCGGTTGGAATCTGTTTGGTTATGTTTGTCAAGAACCTGAAGATGTGATTGATGGACTATCAAGTTATCTGGATTTTATTGTCATTGTGAAGGACTATGAAGGGCAAGCATACCTCCCAGAATGGGATTATAACGGCATAGGAGATTTAAAGCCTGGATATGGGTATCAGATTAAGGTTATAGAAAACATACCAGACTTTAATTTGTGTGTCTGGACTGGTGGTAATAATGCTGATTTGGAAGCTGAGTTAGATTCTCTTTACACACATGGTTGTATGGATCCATTGGCTTGTAATTTTGATATAAATCATGTGTATGATGATTTTTTATGTAGTTATCCTATACACGGCTATGATTGCGAGGGTAATATTTCAGAATATGTTCTGGGGATGGAAGCAGAGGGTGGTATCGTATTTTACATCGACGAAACAGGTCAACATGGTCTAGTTGCAGCGAAGGAAGATATAGGACCATTTGCTTGGGGTTGTCAGGATATGAGCATATCTAATGCAGACGCACAAGAAATTGGAACAGGGCTTCAAAATTCATTAGATATTTTGGCTCAGTGTTCAGAAACACCAATAGCATCAAGTGAGGCCTTAGAGTTCGAAAATGAAGACTATTCAGACTGGTACCTACCATCTTTTGATGAAGTACAAGAGATGTATTACAAAATTGGTCAAGGCTCTTCAATTGGGAATAAAGGAAACTTCAGTAACAGTTGGTATTGGACTTCATCTCAAGCAAACACTGAAATAGCATGGGGCTTTAGTTTCAATAATGGTACAACTTTCAATTTCTACAAATCGAGCGCATTTATGATCCGACCGGTTCGCTCTTTTTAAGCTCATTGGTAACAATTATCTTTAATTCTACTTTATCGAACAGATGCTAAACTGTTAAAAAGAACAAAACAAATTGAATAAGGCTCTTATTCTAATCTGCAGAATCAAGTTTATTTATTTTTTTTCAAAAAAAGTAAAAATCAAATACATCTATAAGTGAAAGCATATTACCAAACCATAAACAACTAATATTAAATTGTTTATAGTATATTTAGACTTATAAAATTAAACCCCCTCGGATATGAAAAGGTCTTTATTATTTCTTTCTATTTTGTTGGTGCTCATTGGAAGCCTAAATTGTAAAGCACAAGAAATCTCCGGATGTATTGATATAGAAGCATGTAATTACAATCCAAATGCTGTTGTCGATGATGGCTCTTGTTTATTTTTTGATGCCTGTTGCTTTTGTGGAGATGATACCTCCACTCAGATATTGGATGGAATTGTAGGAGATGAGCAAAATTCTGTTTGGTTGGAAGATAATGGTGATGGTACATTTAATGTAAACTTTAATACAGATAGTGCAATAGCCGGATATCAATTTCAAGTTGAAGGTGCTGATATAATTTCTGCTTATGGTGGTGAGGGATCACACTTCTCAACATACTTTTCAGATTCAACAGGAATAGTTGTAAGTTTTTCATTCACAGGAGAATTAGTAACCAATTCTTCAGGAACTTTATTAATTATGGGACTTGATGGGGTACCTACAGGTCTATCAAATGTAATAGTCTCTGGCGCAGGAGGTACTAACTTAGGTTTTATTTATGACTCTGGGATTGACTGTGTACCCGTAGATGAAGAGTGTTTTCCACAAGAAGTTTCATTGCAAAATCTTCAAATAAAAGCTGGTTGGAGTATCTTTTCTTCATATTTAGTTACAGAAAATATGGATTTGTCAGTTAATTTTTCACCATTTATTAATGATGTTATCATTATTAAAGATTCTCAGGGTAATGCATTCCTTCCGGACTGGGAATTTAATGCTATTGGTGATATGATACTTGGTCAGGCTTACCTCATTAAGGTTAGTGAATTAATTAACCTTTCCTTAGAAGGATTTTATTTTGAGCCAGAGAACTCTCCTATTGTTCTTAATGAAGGCTGGAATTTATTAGGCTATTTAAGATTAGAGCCGATAAATTTGGAGTCTTTGTTTACGGAACCACTCCTGAGTGATATAATTATTATTAAAAATGCTGAAGGATTAGCTTTCTTACCGGAATATGACTACAATGGAATAGGTGATTTTGAACCTGGTTTAGGATATCAGATCAAAGTGGATAGTACGCAAACATTTTTTTACTTAGAAAATTGATAAATTATTTTACTTTCCGATACAAGACCTATAGACTCAGTGACATCAACACTTAACAAAGGTTTGTGACTCATTTGAGACCTCTTTGATAAAACCAATTATAGATAAATAAAAAAGCCACCCTATTAGAGTGGCATTTTCTTATAAATCGTCCCCTTCGGGGAATTCATTAAATAGGTAAAGGGATAAATAGTTAAAAAGCGCGAATAACACGAACCCTGTAGGCACCGTACTTATTGCCGTAGCTCGAGCCACCATTATTGAAACCGACGCCCCACGCGCCGCTAGGAATGTTACTACCGTTCTCCGAGGAAGACCAATAAAAATTGTTTTCGAAACCGCCTACATTACCCTCTGGGCCTCCATTCCCAATGGTATTGTACATTTCTAAAAGTTCATCTTTCGATGGTAAATACCAATCGTTGTAGCCATTTATTTCAGCATCAAAGGCAGCTTGTGCGGCTGTGACACCTCCATATTCTGTTGCACATTCTTGGTTTATTATATCCATTGTATTCTGATAACCTGTGCCTATAGCTTGTCCATCTGCTCCTAATATACTCGTACCCCAACAACCCCACTCAAACTGACCTAAATCTTCTATGGCAGATACCAAACCGTGCTGCCCTGTTTCGTCTATATAAAACAAATAACCACCTTCCATTATATCACCTATTTCTGCTGTAATATTTCCTTCGCAGTCATAACCTTGTTCAAGATACTCACAACTTCCATCAGCCATATTAGCCTCAGGGTTATAGTTACAAGCTGTTTCATCCATACAGCCTTGGATATAGCCAAATGCTCGAATTGCTCGTACTCTACGAAATGAATGTTTATTATTTCCATTAGAGACA
>Ga0206681_10000406_pt1 | contig 23797 bp, 15 predicted proteins | sample M150012015metaG_FD_161048 | JGI IMG/M metagenome (GOLD analysis project Ga0206681, IMG submission 161048) | Ammonia-oxidizing marine archaeal communities from Monterey Bay, California, United States - M1 500m 12015 | ecosystem: Environmental > Aquatic > Marine > Intertidal zone | place: USA... | reverse complement strand
ATTATCCCGATCATCTCCCATTCATGAAATGTGAGCTTCTCTTTTCACTCTATAAAAAGAACTTGATTCAAGAATGAATCGATATAACTGTAAATTGCTCAAGGCATTTGCTTCGTTGGGGTATTCTGCTATATTTGTGTAAAATGTAAATATCTCAAAAATGAAAAAATATTTACTATTTCTTATTTGCTTGGCCGTATTAACCACCTCTTTTTCGCAAGGAACGAACCTTGATTTAGAGGCATGGACATCCGGTGGTTCATATGATGATCCTAACGGTTGGACAACTACAAATTCGTATTCAATTTCTGGCTTTCCCATTCAGGTTTTTAAAAACACAACATCACCTGCTAGTGGAGCAGCCTCAGCCGATATTGAAACGGCCTTATGCATACCTTGTGGAGGATTTGGCCTCGACACTAATTTTATGGGGATAATGAGTCAGGAAATGCCTATAACAACCGCTCCTGTATCTGTAGATGTTGCATGGAAGTACCAGGGAGTTGGATCGGATTCAGGAGCAATATTTGTAGAGCTTACTCACTATGATAGTACATTGGGTGATCGTGTTGTTGATGCCGTGGGATCTGTGTTGCTTGGATCGAATGGCACCTGGACCACAACTAATATTTCTTTGTTTTATTTGACGGCCGATATGCCTGATACACTTTCTTTGGTTGCGTCATCCAGTGCTGGACCATTATTTAGCACTACCCCCATTGCCGAAATTGGTTCTGTATTGTCTGTTGATGATTTTGTGATCAATCAACCCGCTACTTCGCTCCAAGAAAACATCTTGGCTGATGTTGAAGTGGCAGGAATGGAAGATCATATTGTTGTTGAGCTGTTGGAAGAATCAAATACAACAGTAACGCTTGTTAGCATGACAGGAAAAGTGTTGAAAGTGAACTCTTTCACCGGAAACAGAAATATTTTGGATACAAGAAACTTCGCGTCAGGAGTGTACCTGGTCCATGTTCGTTTGGAGAGTGGACAAGAAGTTACCAAGAAGGTATTTATAAAATAGAGCAATAATCATTTTTATAAGGCCTTGCCGTAACAGGCAAGGCTTTTTTTTTGAATATTCCTTATAATTCGTTAATTCGGGCATGAAATACTTTTCGGTACTTATCCTCTTTGTTTTATTTTCTTGTGCAGGTCAGGAAAGATCAACCAATGGATCTGAAACAAATGTTCGGGGAATGGTTGTTTCAGCTCACTCTGTTGCGTCTGAAGTGGGTTACGAAATTCTTAAACAAGGAGGGAACGCTTATGATGCTGCTGTAGCAGTTCAATTTGCGTTAGCTGTTGTTTACCCCAGGGCAGGAAATATTGCCGGAGGAGGGTTTGCAGTTTATCGTTCGCACAATGGCGATTTAGGTTCTCTGGATTTTAGAGAAAAAGCACCATTAAAGGCCCATAGAGATATGTATTTGGACCAGGATAGTGCTGTTGTTGAGGGATTATCATCGTTTGGTGCACTTTCGGTAGGAGTACCTGGTACAGTTGATGGGATGATAAAGCTCCATCAAAGGTTTGGGCTACTGCCGTTTAAAGCTGTAGTTCAGCCTGCCATTGAGCTTGCTGAAAATGGTTTTGGGCTAACAGAAAAAGAAGCTAACAAGTTGAATCAGTATCAAGCTGAATTCCTGAAAGCCAATGATCTAGAATTTCCTTTTTTGAACGCCAAAGGATGGAACGAGGGAGATTTAGTAAGACTGCCAAAGCTTGCCATGACACTGAAAAGGATCAGAGATCACGGAAGGGCCGGATTTTATGAAGGCCAAACTGCAAAAGATATCGTAGGTGAAATGGAAGATAGGGCAGGTTTCATTACGCTAAAGGATCTTACCGACTACGAATCGATCTGGCGAAATCCTATAATTGGTTACTATAAGGGATATAAGGTGATAACCATGTCGCCGCCATCAAGTGGAGGAATAGCACTGATGCAGCTTCTGAAAGGCAGTGAAGCTTACGATTTCAAGAAAATGGGTCACAACACAATTAGCTCTGTTCATGTCATGGCAGAACTCGAGCGGCGGGTCTATGCGGACCGGGCAACCTATTTAGGCGATCCGGATTTTACTGATATTCCAACCATGATGTTGCTTGATCCAGCATATATTAAGAGGCGGAATTCAACTATCTCGATGAACCACGCCACTCCTTCTGAACAAATTCGGGAAGGAAAGGTTGATGTAATTGAAAGCGTTGAAACTACGCACTTTTCAATCGTAGACAAATACAACAATGCAATAGCGATAACAACTACGCTGAATGGAAATTTCGGATCCAAGGTATTCGTGGAGGAAGGTGGCTTTTTCTTGAACAACGAGATGGATGATTTCAGTGTTAAACCCGGAGTTCCGAATCAATATGGTTTGGTGGGTGCTGAAGCCAATGCTATTGAACCGGAGAAAAGAATGTTAAGCTCTATGACCCCGACCATACTAGAGAAGGATGGAGAAGTGTTTTTGGTTTTAGGAACGCCAGGTGGTTCAACTATCATAACAACGGTCTATCAAACAATACTGAATGTTGTAGATCATGGAATGTCCATTCAAAAGGCAATTGACTGCAAAAAGGTGCACCATCAATGGCAACCGGATGCAATTACTTTTGAGGAGGGGGCATTGGACAGCAGCACTGTTTCGGGCCTTTCTGCTATGGGACATGAATTGCGAAGAGTAGCTGCAATCGGAAGAGTCGACGCAATTTTAATTGATGAAGATGAAAAATTGAATGGAGGGGCTGATCGTCGTGGTGACGATGCCGCAGTCGGGTTTTAACATTTCAGGAATAAATTACGATTAACAGGTTCCTAATGTATCTTTGGTTAAAAATTGGATAGAAAATGGAATGGACAGCTTTATCAAGCCAGGAGCAATTGAATGAACTGATCGAATCATCGGATACTTTGTTGGTATGTATTTTTAAGCACAGCACAAGATGTTCTATTAGCACCATGGTTAGATCCAGACTTGAAAACGGTTGGAAAGCTGAGAATGATAACATGATATTCTACTACCTTGATGTGCTTAAACACAGAGGACTTAGCGATCTGGTTGCCGACAAATTTTCAATTACTCATCAATCCCCACAATTGATCATTCTGAAGAATGGCAAAGTTGTCCATGACGCATCGCATACGTCCATATCACCAAAAGTAATAGACAACTTAGTATAGTTTTATCAATAATGAACGGAATTACGAATACTTGAGCTATTCGTTTTCGTAAGGGATTGAGTTACCTTTTGTCAATCGGCACGTAATCTCGTGCAGTTTCACCTGTATATATTTGTCTTGGTCTACCGATCGGATCTTTGCTGTCAAGCATTTCTTTCCATTGCGCGATCCATCCGGGCAGTCGGCCTAAAGAGAACATCACCGTAAACATTTCCGGGGGTATTCCCAAGGCTCTATAAATGATACCTGAATAGAAGTCCACATTGGGATAGAGAGATCTCGAAACGAAATAATCATCATCAAGAGCTACTCTTTCCAATTTTTTAGCGATATCAAGCACCGGATCTTCTATGCCAAGAGTATCCAAGACGTCGTTACAAGCCTCCTTTATTATTTTCGCTCTGGGATCGAAATTCTTATAGACGCGATGTCCAAATCCCATTAGTCGGAAAGGGTCTTCTTTGTCTTTTGCTTTTGCGATCCATTTATCTGTATCTCCTCCATCTTCTTTGATAGCCTCGAGCATTTCAATTACAGCTTGATTTGCACCACCGTGTAAAGGACCCCATAAGGCGCATACGCCTGCAGAGATTGATGCATACAAGTTAGCTTGTGAAGAACCAACGATGCGAACCGTTGATGCAGAGCAATTCTGTTCATGGTCTGCGTGTAGGATCAACAATTTGTTCAATGCTTTGAGGATCACAGGATTCGGAATATATTCTTCTGTTGGCATAGAGAACATCATATTCAGAAAATTCTCACCGTAATTGAACTTGTTCTGAGGGTATATAAGAGGTTGCCTCAGACTATGCTTGTACGCCCATGCTGCAAGAGTTGGCATTTTTGCAATTAATCGAATTATCGATAGGTTGAAAGCCCCCACTGATCGATTTGGGTTCTGAGATTCAGGATAAAAAGTAGATAAAGAACACACCATTGCGGCAAGAACACCCATCGGGTGTGCATTGGCCGGATAGGCCTGAAGAAATCCTTTCATTTCTTCATGAACCAAGGTATGTTGTGTAATGTTGTTTTCAAATTCCGCTAGCTCTTCTTTACTGGGAAGTCCGCCGTAAATTAATAGATAAATTACTTCAATAAATGTAGCTTTCTCTGCCAGCTGTTCAATTGGGTAGCCTCTATAGCGTAAAATACCGTTCTCCCCATCCAAATATGTAATAGAGCTGTAGCAAGCACCGGTATTTTTAAACCCTCTATCAATGGTAATGCAACCGGTTGAGCCTCTAAGCTTGGATATGTCAAGACCCTTTTCATTTTCCGATCCAATAGTTATTGGCACTTCATGCGTTTCTTCCCCCAATATCAATTTGGCTGTTTCACTCATATTTTACTGACTAATTAGTTAAATTTTATAAAGCCACTAAAGATAATAAAGTAAATCATATATGTGAGACGACTTATTAAGATATGATTAACGAAGGATCTTCCTTACAAAAGCAACGGTGAAATAAGACATCAGAAACAAACCAACGAATCCTTCAATGCCGGAAATAACACGAACTGCACCCCAGGGAGAATAATCACCATATCCTATCGTTAAGAAGGTAATGGCAGAGTGGTAGAATGAAACTGCAAGTTCTGAAAGCTGCTCAGGTGGGCTGAAACCCGGTTTCAGATCGCCTATTCCCAGATGTATCATGAAGTAGTATACAAAGCTAAAAAGCACATACGTACATAACATGCTGATCAACACGCGCAATGGGTCTGTGGCGTACAATCCCATCCAATCAAATATTAATTTTTTAAAGAAACTTACGGGATATACCCATATCTTATTCAGTTTGCTCTTGTTGATCTTATCTTCATTGTTTGCTTTAAGCTCATAGCGTTTGAATGCGACATATGCCTTATCCTCATCGTTGTACTTACCTGACGTATTAAAATCTTCCTTTAGTAGTCTGAACTGATTCGTTTTATCGTGGAAAGAAGAGTCCTGGTCTTCGATCAAAGACTTAACATTGTTTTCTTTCCAATCCAGAAATATCTTCCCAAGATTCCTGACCCCTATAAGTATCAGTTGATTGAGTAGTAATTCAGTTTTCCCCTTCTTCAGATCAACAATGTCTCTAATGATTGTGTCAGATAGGTCAATTATCTCACATTGATTCACCCTCAAGTCGACATAAGTTTTTAGCTGACAGGATTTGAAGTTGATCATTCTGGATGTTGTTCTAAGCATAGAGATGCTGCCTTCACCGAACTCTGCTCCTTCGAATGACACTTCTTCTTTTCCGAAATCGGCCATATCAAAGGAAATATTACCAGAACCGAATATGGCTTTTTTGAAAAAGGTCCGACCCACCTTGTGTTCAATTTCTTCAAATGAAACCACGGCATTTCCAAAAACAGTTCTTCTGAAGTCAAGCTTTCCTGTGCCAAATTCTACTTTTCTGAAGTCAACATATTTTCCGCCAAACTCTGATTTGTCAAAAGACACATCTCCTTTCCCAAACTTTGCAAAATGGAAGTCAACGTTGCCTGCTCCAAAATTGAAGTTCTTGAAATTTACTTTGCCATTTTTGAAATCAGCATTTATAAAAGATGTATTACCGTTGTAGTTGGCACCGTTTTCGAAAGAAACATTTCCTGTGCCAAAATCGGCAAATTGGAAGTTGATACTTCCTTCCCCAAAATCAACATTTGAAAAATCGACAGCAGTGTCGACAAAAAAGGTCTTGTAAAAGCTGACGTTACCACTTCCAAAGGATGAATTAATAAAATCACAACCTCCATGAAACTCAGAATACGAAAAGTCTGTTGTGTCGTCAGCTTCGAAGAACGTTCTGATCGCACTGAAATTATTAAGTATGAGCTTTGTATCCCGACTGAGATTGTGTTTTTCTCTGCAATCTGTCAATGAGAAGTTCTTGACGTAACAGTTTGAAATGTTAATGACGTCACCGGCAATGATCTTCTCGTAAATTTCTTCAGCACTTAAAACTCCATACCTTTCTTTTTTAACCACATTTCTATTGGCATCCCTGAAAATGATCACAGCTGTGCGGGGAAGAGAAAAAAGCCCGTTATCAAAGGGGTCTTCACTTATTTTTATTGAGTATGACTGGTGCTGCTTTGATTTCATTCAATTGGCTTTTGAACGTAGAACGAGCCAATATACAGAATTGTCAAAAGAATGATGAACACCATCAAATAAAAGATAGCTTTATTGTTTGCCAACGGGCTATTTTTATTGTAACCCTTTTTGTAATTGAAAAAGCCCATTTGTTATTTGTTGGGGGTTAACTTTTGGCTCCACTGACCATAAAGGTAGTTGTGATAAAATTTATACTGATCGGTTGCAAAGAAAAGCAGAATGCCCATCAATTGATCCGCCGGTTTAGCACCCTGATAGATCATTAACCTAGCCTGTTTTTCGTCAAGAATTGCATAGGATGGATAGGAAAGCTTTCCTTCCAGCAGGGTATAAGCCAAATAGTGGACCTTTCCTCTACTATTCGGAGATGATCTCTTAAAATCAGGTTCAGAATTTAAGAAGGAATTCCCGTTAAAGACGATCGTGTCTGTTGTTTCGGCATCAAACTTTACCGGATAGAAATTTGCATTCATGTACGAAACAACATTCTGATCTTTGAACGTCGTGGCATCCATTCTTTTGCACCAACCGCACCAGCCTGTGTAGAAATCGATAAACATTTTTTTTGGGATACTGTCTTTCTTGCTTTGTGTAATGGCCTGGTCCCAGGTCATCCAATTGATCGTTGCCTCTTGTGCTGAGACGAAGATAGAGTTGACTATCAATATTGTTACTACAACCGATCTCATCAGCTACAAATTTTCCAAAATAAAATTGGTCATCTTCGTGTAAAGATGCAACCTTGTGTTCCCGCCATAGATCCCATGATTCTTGTCAGGATAAATGAACAGGTCAAATTGTTTGTTAGCACTGACTAGTGCATTGACCATCTCCATTGTATTCTGATAATGTACATTGTCATCCGCTGAACCGTGTACAAGAAGATATTTACCCTGCATTTCATTCACGAAATTGATGGGGGAGTTAGCATCGTAGTTTCCTCCATTTTCACCTGGAGTGCGCATAAATCTTTCAGTATAAATATTGTCGTAAAATCTCCAATTCGTAACTGGCGCTACAGCAATTGCAGCATTGAAAACACCTACACCCTTTGTGATACACAAAGATGACATGTATCCGCCATAGCTCCAACCAAATATTCCAATCCTGTTTTTATCAACGTAGGGTAGTTTGCCCAACCACTTGGCAGCTGCAATTTGATCTTCGGTTTCATACTTACCCAATTGAAGGTATGTTGAGTGCTTGAAATCTCGCCCTCTGAAACCGGTCCCTCGACCATCTACCGAAACCACGATATAACCTTTTTGAACAAGCAGTTGAAACCAGGCGAAATTTTGACCACCCCACGCATCATGAACTGTATTGATACCCGGCCCCCCATATACGTACATGAATACGGGGAACTTATCCGTTTCTTTCATTTCGGATGGTTTCATCATGTATGCATTAAGCTCTCTATCACCTATATTTAGCTTGAAGAATTCTTTTGTTACAAAACCGTAGGTTTGCATCGCATTTTTTACTTTATCATTGTCTTTCAAGACCCGAATTTCGCTTCCGTCAGCGCTATTAAGGGTAATGAGGTGAGGCGAATTGGCGGAAGAGTGATAATTGATATAATACCTAAATCCATTACTAAACGCTACTTCATTTTGCCCTTTACGAGTAGATATTTTCTTTTTACTGCCTCCATTTAACTTTATTGTGTAAAGATCCCTTTCCATTGGTGACTCTTCGGCTGAAATAAAGTAGATCAGATTTTTAGCTTCATCTATACCAACTAACTCCGTTACTTCCCAGTTCCCTTTAGTGATCTGTTGTTCAGAACCGTCCTTAAGACTAACTTTATAGATGTGATTATATCCATCTTTTTCACTTGTCCAAAGAAACGAATTGTTGTCACTCAGAAAAGTTAGATTATCTGTAATGTCGATGTACGTTTCTGCATTTTCCACATACACCACTTTCGTCAAAACACCGGAGTTACTTGGTCTTGTTTCCTCAAAATCCCCTACCATTAGCTCTAGCTTGTTTTGCAATCTGTTCATACGACAGACCATAAGGACATCGGGGTCATTGGTCCATTTAATTCGTGGAATGTAAATGTCAGATTCAATACCAGTGTCGAAGGCAAAAGATCTTTTCTTTGCCAATTCATAGACGAAGATTTGTACAATGGAATTATCCTCTCCTGCTTTTGGGTACTTAAATGTATATTGATCGGGGTATAAGCTACCATACATCGCCATTTGGAATTCTTTAACTCTATTTTCGTCAAAACAGTAATAGGCAATTTTCCTTCCGTCAGGCGACCAGTAAAGCCCATTATCAAAGCTGAATTCTTCTTCATATACCCAATCTGTTGCGCCATAGATGATCTCATTCATTTTGCCATCTGTTGTAACCTGTATTTCTTCGTCTTTGTCAAAGTCACGGATGAAAATATTGTTATCTCTGACAAAAGCCACCTTGTTTTCTGTTGGCGAAAACTGGGCGAGTCTCTGTTTTCCGTTGGACTGGGGCGAGAGTTCTGAAATGGTTTTCGAGGCAATATCATATACGTAGTAGAACGCTTTTGAAGAATGACGGTATATGCTCTCTTGCTCAGAAGCTAGAAGAACTTTTGTTTCATCTGAATTAAAGCTATAGTCGCTTATTCTGATCACAGCTTTTCCATTGGGCCCGATGTAATTAAGAGCATTCACATTAACAATAGTTTCAACTTCCTCATTATCAGCGTATGTGAATTTTTTAATGGTCACAAGCCCTGCTTTCTCATCAATTGCCATGGAGGTAAAGTGTTCACCGTCGTTCATTGATCTCACCCCCGATACTGTTTCACCATAAAATGCGTAATCTTTCCAGATCACATCATTGGTCAGAACTTTAGCAGGTTGTGCAAACCCAATCTGGTAAAAAGCCAGAGTCAACGAAATAGCAAGTATTTTCTTCATTAGATTTATGTTAATTTTAAGCGTTTCCGAAGGTACGAAAGAACCTTAATCTAAACAACTGAACTTGTGAATGTGCAAATTGAATACCAAAAGATAACATCAATACATATTGAATGGTTCGAAGATCTGTTAGGTACTGAGAATACAGCGGTGGATATTGAGTCAAGAGAGGATTATGGTCATGATGAAACCGAGGATTTCATGTACCCTCCTGAAGTAGTGGTGAGGCCGGGAAGCACAGAGGATGTTTCGGCCGTTATGAAATACTGTTTCAACAATTGTTTACCCGTAACCCCATTGGGGGGAAGAACGGGGCTCAGCGGCGGAGCGTTGTGCATATATGGAGGTGTAGGATTGTCTTTGGAGAGGCTTAACCGAATCGTTTCCATTGATGATAAAAATCTTCAGGTCACTGTTGAGCCGGGGGTGATAACACAGGTTCTTCAGGAAGAAGTAGCTAAGGTTGATTTGTATTATGCTCCCGACCCTTCAAGTAGAGGAAGCTGCTTTATCGGTGGTAATCTAGCAGAGAATGCAGGAGGCCCTAGAGCTGTGAAGTATGGTGTTACCAAAGACTTTGTTCTTAATTTGGAGGTAGTGCTTCCAAATGGTGAAAAGATTTGGACAGGAGCCAATACCCTTAAAAATTCAACTGGATATAACTTGACTCAGTTGATGGTTGGCAGTGAAGGGACCTTAGGTGTTATCACGAAAGCCGTATTGAAGTTAATTCCACTTCCAAAACATAACTTATTGATGCTTGTTCCTTTCTACTCTGCAGAAAGAGCCTGTGAATCGGTAAGCGCGATCTTTAGAGCGGGCATTGTGCCGTCTGCACTGGAGTTTATGGAAAGGGATGCGATTGACTGGACCATGAAATTCGTGGATGTTAATGTGCCTGTTGCACCTGATGTTGCCGCACATTTGTTGATCGAGGTGGATGGTAGGGATATGTCGTTATTGTTGAAAGAATGTGAGTCTGTAACCGAGATCCTTCAAGAGTTTGACTGTGGAGAGATCATGTTTGCTGATTCTGAGGCGCAAAAGGATACGCTTTGGAAGCTAAGACGTTGTGTAGCAGAGGCTGTTAAAGCAAATTCAATTTACAAAGAAGAAGACACTGTCGTTCCCAGATACGAGCTCCCGAATCTACTCAGAGAAGTAAAAAGAATAGGGGAGGAATACGGTTTTCAGTCTGTCTGCTACGGACATGCAGGAGATGGGAACCTTCACATTAACATCATCAAAGGCGATCTCTCAGATGAAAAGTGGAAAAACGAGCTTCCACATGCTATCAAAGAACTTTTTGAATATACGGTTTCGCTTGGAGGAACTTTGTCAGGTGAGCACGGAATAGGATATGTGCAAAAGGAATATATGAGAATAGCTTTCAGTGATGTCCAGCTGAATCTCATGAAAGGGATCAAAAAGCTTTTCGACCCAAAAGGAATAATGAATCCGGGTAAAATATTTCCAAAGTAACATTTTGGCTAAAAAAAAGCCCTCAAGTAACTTAAGGGCTCTTAAAAAATTGTTGTATTTACCTATTCAATTCCATGCATTAGCTTGGTCAGCGGTTTGCTAATAAAACACAGTAGTAATCCAATACAGATCGTGATCAAGCCCATAATCATGTAAACATTGGAATAAATATCCCAGTACATGTGCGAAGCGATAGTAGCGTAATTTTTGTCAAATCTTTTCATCGCTTTTTCTGAACCATTGTAAAGATAGCTGTCACTGTCAGAATCAAATGCGCCATTACCCTTATTTTTTCTGCCAATTATGCCGATCACTTTCCCGTGCATAGCGTTAAGTCCGTCACCTGTTCCAACGATCCCACTGCTGAAAGCTTCCTCCACTTCAGTGTAAAGTGATCCTTGATTCATCTCATTAGTAGCCTCGGTTACCTTTTCAAGTGATCCGGCGAGCCCCTTCAAGGCTTGTGCATAGTTTGCTGTTAGCTGACTCCAGAGCACCTCTTTACCAGAATATGTGGTAGTATCCTTAAGCATGGGGTCAACGTCTGCATGGATTGCCATGAAAGTTGGAAGAATATTACCAACCATGGCATTGAGCTCTACTGGTAGATTTAAAACCGTTGAGTCGTCTCCAACAAACCCCTCCGCCTGTTTAAATTCTTCTGCCGAACTGATTAAAGCTGCGCAATTGGCCTCAACCATTGTCTTACTAGTATCTATTTGTGCGAGGTATTCCATACGCGTCGGTTCTTTTTCAGAGTCTCCCCCTCCGTGACCCTCTGAACCTGTAGCCATAGCAATAACTGCAGCAGCATAGTTAGCAAAAGCGAACGAAAGAAACCATCCGCCCATAGCTGTACCGGTCATTTTCTTTGGCGCCAATTTTGTCACCATAGAAAGGCCGATAGGCGAGAGGAACAATTCACCCGTGGTATGCAGCAAATAAAGAATGGCCAGCGTCCACAATGGAACAAGATAAGCTTCGCTAAGGAACATGCCACCCAATAGAACAACGAGATAACCCAATCCAAGCTGAATAATACCCAGCCCGAATTTCATGGCAATGCTCGGATTGATCTTTCTTTTTTGCAACCTGATCCACATTATGGAAAAAATTGAACCGAAGAGAATAATGTAAAGCGGATTAAAGAACTGTGTTGTAGCATCACTCATTTCCCATCCTCCGATCAATCGATCCACATTCCTTCTTGCAAAAAGAGTAAGTGAGGTTCCCGCCTGTTCAAAGCAGGCCCAGAATGCAATATTGAATATGAAAATGATGATCATGGCAAGCATACGATGCAACCAGACCTTCTTGCCTTCCACGGCTTGTTCTCCGGATTTGTCTTCCTTATATGCTGCGGATAGTAAGTTGTAAATTACATACACTCCAACTACAGCTAGTAAGTAAGGCATGATCTGATTGAACTGGATCAGCATATATATCGCAGGAATAATGGCGAGTGAGCATAGGATTATAACAGATTGCTGACTTAACGGGCCAAGAACTTTACTTTTGAGTTTTTCAGGGTTTGGAGGAGCTGCAGCGTGTTCATAGAGCTTTTTGCCAAAGACAAAGATCAATGTTCCGAGTATCATCCCTAAACCAGCAAGAGCAAAACCATATTCGTATCCCACTTTTCTACCGATCTCAACACAAACAGTGGTTGCCAATAATGCACCTACGTTAATGCCGATATAGAAAATTGTAAAACCCGAATCTCGACGTTCATCACCATCTCGATAAAGTTTTCCAACAATACTAGAAATGTTGGCTTTGAAATAACCGTTACCAACAATGATCCCTGCCATACCGAGGTATAGCCAGAAGTTGGTCTGCCCCAACAGCATGAATTCACCCAGGGCCATTAATATTCCTCCAATGATCACAGCACGTTTATACCCCAGAAATTTATCGGCAATTTTACCACCCAAAACAGGAGCCATGTAGACTAAGGCAGTATAGGTGCCGTAGATCGCAAATGCTTCGCTGTCTCCTTTCAGAAAAACATCGATAAGAAATACGGTTAAGAGACCCCGCATTCCGTAATAACAGAAACGTTCCCACATTTCTGCAAAAAAGAGGATAAATAGTCCAACCGGATGGCCAAGAAATTGTCTTTCCTTGATTGCTGTTTCAGATGAGCTCATAGATTAAGTAATGTTTGATTATTTAGTGGCTCGAATGTAAGATATTTTTTTTAATTCGGTAGCCGGTTTTCCCAGATGAAATGTTGTTACAAGCAGTAGAAAATCTGGAGCAGATTCGGCATCAGGATAATTTATCGGAAATAACAATTAATTAATATATTTTTACCATCGATTTATTTAGCTATGAGAATAATCACCATTGCAAAAGTTGTTTCTGTTTCTATTATTCTGTACTGCTGTGGGCATACTGAGGATCAAGCTCCATCCTCTGAAGACGCCAATGCAGCTGAGGCTAGTAATCGAATCCCTGAGACTATCGATGAGCATACACTTTCGAATTATCGGGAGGTTGAGATCGAACATAGCCACTTAGATTTGGAGGTGAACTTTAGTAGTGAAAAGCTCATAGGGTCAGTCCTGCATACAGTAAAAAATATTACGGGTGCAGAAAAGGTGGTTTTTGACACGAAGAATTTGATCATACACAATGTCAAAGTTGACGGAGTGGATGCAAGCTACCGTATGGGGAAATTAGACGAACTCCTCGGTACACCATTGATCGTCAAAATAAGTAGTAAAACAAGAACGGTAGAGATAACATATGAAACTACTGACGGAGCTGAAGCACTTGACTGGGTTGCGCCGGATCTTACAGCAGGAAAGGAACATCCGTATTTGTTCACCCAGGGACAATCTATCTTTACAAGAACGTGGATACCCATAATGGATACACCGGGACTTCGAATCACATATTCTGCCGATATTAAAGTTCCATCCAACCTGTTGGCTGTAATGAGTGCTGATAACCCTACTAAAAAGAGTGAGACCGGCGAATACCATTTTGAAATGACACAGTCTGTTCCCTGTTATCTAATGGCACTTGCGGTTGGTAATCTGGAGTTCAGAGCAATAGATTCTAGGACCGGGGTGTATTCTGAACCTGAGATGATTGAAAAGTGTGCTTATGAGTTTACTGATGTAGGGAAAATGGTTACCGAAGCTGAAGATCTGTATGGTCCATATCAATGGAGCAGATATGACATTATAGTATTGCCACCTAGCTTTCCCTTCGGAGGAATGGAGAATCCCCGATTAACGTTTGCCACACCAACAATAATTGCAGGAGATCGTTCTCTTGTTGCATTAGTTGCACATGAATTGGCACATAGCTGGAGCGGCAATTTGGTAACTAACTCTACTTGGAATGATTTTTGGCTGAATGAAGGGTTCACCGTTTATTTCGAACGACGAATAATGGAAGGTATGTATGGCAAAGATTATGCAGACATGTTAGCGATCTTAGGCTATCAGGATCTGCAGCGATCATTGAAAGATGTTCCAGTTGATGATCAGGCATTGAAGCTTAGGTTGAAACGCAGGCATCCAGATGTAGGCATGACAGACATTGCGTATGAAAAGGGCTGTTTTCTTTTAAAAATGATCGAAGAAACTGTGGGGCGGGATAGATTCGATATTTTTTTGAAGCAGTATTTTGAAGAACACAAATTTCAAACAATAAGTACGGAACAATTTGTGGCATACATCAATCAACACCTTATTGATACTGTCGAGTCCGATATTAATTTGGATGAGTGGATATATGAACCTGGAATACCCGCAAATTGCCCGGTTGTTGTTAGTCATAATTTTAATAAGGTAGAACAACAGCTGAATGCTTTTTATTCCCAAAATGATTTGAATGAGATCTATTCTGACAATTGGTCAACTCATGAATGGCTCCACTTTTTGAGGAATCTTAGAGAAAACACAACACCTGAACAACTTGAATTGATCGATGGTCGATTCAAGTTAACCAATACAGGAAATAGTGAGATCGCCTGCTGTTGGTTCGAAAAAGCAATACGGGTTGGCTATATGAAAGGTGTTGATCAAAAATTGGAGGAGTTCTTAGTTTCAGTGGGTCGTCGAAAATTTTTAACACCACTATACCGGGCTTTGGAAGAAACGAATCTCCATGAAAGGGCCTTGGAAATATACGATGCAGCAAGACCAAACTATCATCACGTTTCAAGGCATACTATCGACGAATTATTAGGCTATTCAGAGCCCTGATGATAACTGTGCAGAAATTGCATTCCAAAATCTACTCCTAACCGATAGTCAGAATTGATTTTGTGTTTGGTTGTAGAATAACTACTTGTGGTAAGGTGTTTCTCCGGTGCAATTTGAACTATATCAATGTTTTTCGGATTGCTGGCAATATAGTCTATGCTGGCATTGTAATATTCATGATCTTCGGAAAACCGTCTGCTTAATTGAGGGTTCTCTTTGTGCCATAATCCTCCAAACCACCCGAAATAGCTCCATTCTAGCTTTAAATCTGCAGGCATTGTTCTGATCACTACAATTTTCTTGGCGCCAAGATCTACTGCTCTTTTAACAGGTATTGGATCACTCCAACCACCATCCATCAGCTTCATCCCATCGAATTGGCAGTATCCTTTAGTTAAAAAGGGAAGGGTTGAAGAAGCTCTTAAGGCCTTGTGCCAATTATGCTTGTCAGGTCTTATGTAGACTGGGTCTCCATTTTTCATGTTAGTTGCAACTATCTCTACATGAGCCTGTTTCGCCCTTTTCAATGCTGCCTTCATGTCTAAAGGATAATGTGTCATTGCGTATGTCTCTAAATATTGCAGATTAACATATCCTTCCGTTGTAAACAAATGCTTAAGACTAATGAATTTGCTGTCAGTGAAAATCGTAGAAATGATATGATATGTGAGATGGAATTGTTTTGCCAAATAATAGGAAAGACACATAGAACCTCCACTAACACCAATGTAAATATCAAAAGGGTCAAACCTGGCGGCCATGAATGCATCCAATACACCAGATGTAAAAATGGACTTTAAGGCTCCTCCTTGAATTACCAATGCTGTTTTCTCTTTCATGTGCTAGTAAAATAAACGAATAACAATCAAAATAAGTTGCAGAAAATAGAACCATTTAAATGAATATCCGTTATAATGACATATATTTAAATAAAAGAATATTGTATGACATTCGAAGAGAAGTTAAGAGCATTTTTTAAAGAACATGATCCTGGAAGACTTCGGTTTGCACGAAAGATAGCGAACAAATACCAGTCAAAGGCGACGGATGTGATGTCTGAGTTGACTAAGATATATGCTGCTGGAGGACCGGGGAGCCATACTGCAAAATTGGAGGCCAGACGAAGCTCTGGGTTTCAGGATTTTCCGGATACCTTTCCAGATGATGTCGGTAATGAACAAGGAGAAGATGAAACTCAGGTAGGTGAAGTTGACAGAAATATGGAAGATATGTCGGGAATGATCGATGATCTGGACGATTAGTTAAGAAGCCGTGAGCAACTATATGATAGAACCTTGACTGTTGGTCAGGGTTTTTTAATGCAATAAATTGGCCTGATTTGTGTTAATAATAGAGAAATTCAATTCGTTTATTAATATGAAATATTTCGTCAGTCTTTTACTTATATCAATCTTGGTTCTAGGCTCGTGCTCTGCAAAAAAGTGTGCCAAAAAATGCGATGGCAATAAAGGTGTTCGCACGAGCATGGGCGTGATGTAATTTATAGAATAGGTGTTACCTAGTTCTATTAAACTTCGATACCGACGATGCAAATGTCATCGACTTGATCGTAATCTCCTTTCCATTCCAGGTACTTCTTGGTCAAGACCTCTTTTTGATCTTGCATGGAGATGTTGGCGGTGTCAATAAGTAGCTCTTTCATAACTCTGGGCTTCAGTTTTTTTCCTTTCGGACCACCAAATTGATCGTAGTATCCATCACTAAAGGCATAGAACCTATCACCGTTTTGCAATTGGATCTTCTTGTTGTTAAATGGCTCGAAGAAGTTGCCGTATCTACCAACAGGTTGCGGGTCTGCAAGGACTTCAATTAAGGTGGTTTCTCCTTTTCTAACATATGCAAAGTCATCTTTTTCGTCCTCATAGGGTTCCCCTTTCCTAATTAGCCATAGGGAATTGTTCGCGCCAGAATAAGTGAGCTCATTTGAAGCTTTATCCCATTTGCACAGACAAATATCCATGCCGTCATTTTGTTGTACAGCACTCTTGTTGTTGTCAAGAGATTTAATGATCTTGCTCCTCAGCTCATTGAGTATTTGGGCCGGATCGGTAATGTTGTTCTCAAGAATAATTTCATTTAGGAACCCGATACCCAGCATACTCATAAACGCGCCTGGAACACCGTGTCCTGTGCAATCCGCAACAATAATGAAAGTACTTTTTACGTCCTGATATGCCCAATGGAAATCCCCTGAAACAACATCCTTTGGTTTATATATAACAAAACAGTTCTTTGAAATACTTTTCCAGTATGTGTCGGAGGTCAACAATGCATCCTGTATCTTTTTCCCATAGTCGATACTGTCTGTTATTTTCTTGTGTTTTTCCTCTACTTCCTCACTTTTCATTTTTGCCAGAAGTCGTTGCTCTTCAGCAAGATCCCGTTGCTTTTCAACTTCCAATTTTTGATCCAAGATCAGTAAATTGGCTTTTCTTTTTCTCTTCAGTGAATACAGAATAAATATTAACATAACAATTACTGCAAACAGAATAATTGCAATGATCCAGATGAATAGCTGTTGATTTTTCGCTTTTTCCTCAGCTTCAGCCAGCATGACATCATTGAGCATGATCGTACTTTCTTGCTTTGCAAAGTCCAATTTCCCCTGAATGACAGCTACAGCGTCATTGTAATCATTCTGATTGATTTTATCTGAAACAATTCTGGTGCTATCAATGTAGTTGTAGGCATCCTCCCATTTATTCAATCCTTCGTAACCTTTTGCTAGGTGCAAATACATAGCTTTTAATTCCAAAAGATTGTAATCTCGGTAGTAGTCAAGTGATCCATGCAAAATATCTATGCCTTTTTGATAGGATCCTCGACTAATATAAAGCATACCTATCGATGTCGCCCCCCATTCTAACCCGGCAGTGTCCTTTAATTCTGCACTTATATCCATACCCATTTCGTACATGTGAAGAGCCGAATCCGGGATGTTAAGCTCAGTATAGGAATCGCCCATGTAATAATAATCGTAGCTCAAATTGTACTGATCATTTCTATACTGATTGATCTGCTTAGAACGCTTAAAGTAGCTTAACGCTTGCTGATGCATTCCAAGCTCACTAAGTGACAGTGCCGAATTAACTAAAGCAAAAGCATAATCGACGTCGGTTGTTGTATCGTTGATCTCAATAAGAAGGTCCATACACAACTGGCAATTTTCAAGTGCCTTGGAATATTGGCCAATTTCGTAGTAACACGCGCAGAGGTTGTTACGAATGCTTGCAATTTGTATAGTATCTCCAACCTTTTCAAAGTATCTGAGGGTAGTGAGCATACCTTCTGCGGCCATTCCGTAGTGACCCACCTTCATTTCTACAATAGAGATGTTTCTAATTGCGCTTATTATTGCATTAGAGTCTTTTTGAGAGTCAGGAAAATCATTAGCAACCTTTAGCTCCTTGTTGAAGTAATTTTTACTTTCAAGATAATTGCCTTGATTTGAGTAGTTGATACCAAGCACATGGTACACCTGATTGAGCAACTTTTTGTCTTGTAGTTCTTTGGCAATCAACAAGGATTGTTTTGCATAATACTGACTTTTGTCAAAGTTCTTGTACTGAAAGTACTTAGTGATTTTAATGGCCCTATTAAAATCCGCCTCTGTATGCGAACCGTCAATACCGCTATGTTCACGGATCAAAATATCGATGCTGTCTTGACCTTGGAAATAAGCCGGGATTAAGAACAATGCCAATATTATGGTAGTTGAGCGCATAGGGCGTTAAAAGTATGTAATTCTTGCAGAAACTATACAATTACTTCTTTTGGTGGCTGAGTGATCTGAAAATATATAACGACAATTGTTTACAATTTACTTCTGTAGAAAAGAAACTGAACAAACACTTCAGTATATTGTTGCTGCCTTAACCGATAGTCTTTTTAGTTGCATCAGAGCTACTTGCTGTAACGAACATATTTAAATTTACTTGCCCGATCGATGACGATGATTAGTTTTGCCTGTGTATTGAATCCTAGAATTTGTGTTCCTCTATTTTTTATTGTCTTCTTTTTTTTCTGCGGTATTGGTTATTCTCAGTGCACTCATTCGATCGATCTGACTGATACTTATGGCGATGGTTGGAACGGCGGGACAGTTGATGTATTGGTAAATGGTTCACCCGCATTGTCCGGAATAACATTAGCAACCGGTTCTGGGCCTCAAAACTTCACATTTTCAGCTGGCACGGGAGACCTGATCACCGTTACACAAATTTCACCGGGCAGTTGGCCAGGGGAGATGCGAATTCAGGTGTATGACGGAAATGGTACGGCTATTATCTTAACTCAGCTGCCGGCACCTGCTCCTGGAGTCTCAGGTAACGGATTTTGCCCAAACCCTGACAATCCTTGTGGAGGAATAGGATTAGTAACATGTACATCCAGACAAGCGGGCTCGAACGTTGGGATGACGGATTCGGGTATTCCGATGCCTTCATGCGGCAGTTATGCAGGAGGAGATTGTTGGTATAGTGTTGTTGTTCCTGCAAGTGGTGAGATCCAGACGGAGGCATATTCGGGTACTTTAACGGATATGGCAATGGCTGTTTATACCGTTTCCGGTGGTTGTGGAGGTGCATTGTCCGAAGCGGGTTGTGACGATAATTCCGGAGAAGGGAATATGCCAATGGTAACCGTTTCAGGAATAACACCTGGAAGTACCGCTTACATTCGTATTTGGGACAATCTTAATGACCAGACCGGTACTTTTACCATAGAAGCAAGAGATGCTGTTTCTCTGCTGTGCTTTACAGGAGACGCGTCTGACCTTGGCTCAGGCTGTGCACAATTGACTTCTGCTTCGAACAATCAAAACGGAGCAATTTGGGATGCTGATGACCTGTTGGATTTTTCCGGAGATTTCACATACGATTTTACGGTTAATTTAGGGTCCAATGATGGGGGAGCAGACGGAATGGCATTTGTTATGCACAACGACCCTTCAGGCCTTGCTACAACAGGAGGGTCGGGAGGATCTCTTGGTGCAGGAGGAATTTCTAATTCTTTGATAATAGAGATAGATACCTATCTGAATACGGAAGACAGAGACGATAATATGGCTGGCGTGATTTGTTCGGGTGGTGTAGACCCGGATCATTTGGACATCTGGACTGGTGGGAATGTAAATCCTGAACTGGGAAGTAGTTGTGTAACGGATGCCGGGGAACGAATAGTTAGTGCTGCAGTGCCATTAATCTTGAGTGGTGCGAATTACAATATCGAAAATGGTTTAGACCATCTCCTAAGGGTATCTTATGTCGCTGCAACCCAGACTTTTACTGCCGAAGTGTTAAATTCTGCTGGTAGCACTTCTTATGGGTCAATTACGTATGCATCATTAAACCCGGCTACCTTATTTGGAACAACGACTCCTTATTTTGGCTTTACTGCGTCCACAGGTGGATTAAATAATTTGCAATCGGGTTGTATTGCTTCTGCTTTTACGTCGCTACCTATGGAGCTATTATATTTTCAAGTGGATTGTTACGTCTCAAATGTAAGTCTGCATTGGGAAACAGGGGCGGAATTGAATAACGATTTTTTTCTGGTCCAGCGAAGTGTCGATGGACTGATATTTGAAGACCTTGCCCATATTTCAGGATCAGGCAATACAAATAGCTCTGCTCATTATCAATGGACAGATATGGACCCGGGAAATGAAATTCGTTACTACAGGATAAAGCAAGTTGATTTTGATGGACAATACTCTTATTCAATAATTAGAGTAGCTTCTTGCGAAAACCTTGATATTTCAATTGGCCCTAACCCGACGGATAGATATGTTTATATAGATCATCATTTAGGCAAAACTCAACTTGTAGTTCGAAACTCTATAGGGCAAATTGTGAATGTCCGTGCTCAAACTACCAATAAAGACTCAATTCGGATAGATATGAGTACCCTCCCGGCAGGAATCTACTTTATAACGCTTGGTAATTCTGAGAAATTCAAAACACACAAACTAATTCTAAAATGAGGCTGGGGTAGGTCACGGATCTGATCTGTACTGCAGAGACCCTCTCATAATAGACCCTTCCTACTTCCTTACATTGGCAACTTCCGTTCCGTCAACACTCATTGTGTAATCCCATGCCTGGAACGCCGGGAACACTTTGGGAATAACCACGGTAACGTTTACGTCTTTGTTATTTACTTTAAAGTCCACTTTTTTAACTCCTCCAACCAAAGGCATTTTTGTTTTGAGAGGAGCACCGTTGATCCAAACTTTCACTGTACCAAGAAACCAGTTCCTGCTCACTAAGACCTCTTTGTCGTCTACATTAAATCGATGAATATCAGACATGTTCGCTGTTTTTATGATTGTTTAAAAGCTAAAATTAAAATATCTTCAATACGAATCCTATTTATTCATGATAATGAATCAATTGTAGTGTTGAAAATTACATACTTTAGTTTCATGCATAAGCTCATATTTATTTTTTCAGCCTTTTTTGTTTTAGTTCTTGCCACTTGCACACATGCACAGATCGTTGCCTCCAATGCTTATTTGATTGGAAATTATGTGGAGATCGGGCTTGATGATGGTGGATTTGAAGGTGCCGATACGCTTTTAGGCTCAGTACCAGGGATTCATTTCAGATCGAATTCAGGGAATTTATTTGGTTTTGTTGCTGATCCCAACCAAACAGCATGGTCTCAATTTGATGGAGACTATTTCACTCCCGGTTCACCAGAAAATGGCTGGGGCTTACAAATAGATAATTTTGCCAACTATACGAACAATGGGGCAAATTTTGGAACAGATGACTTTACAGGAGTTTTCCGGAATTATGTGGACAATGTAAATTGCCTATCTGTTGACTGGGAAGGCCAAACGTCAAGCAGTGGCTACGATGTCTCTGTAAAACTTCAGTATACACTTCTTAAGAATGAGACATTCTATAAAACGAAGGTCAAGATCATTAACAATGGAACCAACCAATTGGATAGTGTTTATTACTACCGCAATATAGACCCTGATAATAATGTGGAGCTCAACGGCGACTACAGCACCCAGAACACCATAGTGAATGCGTATGCTCCAAATTGTTCTAGAACACTGGTCTCTGCTAGTCAGTCAATACCCTGGTATAGCTTTATTGGGCTGGGGGCGACAGATACCAATGTACGTGTTTCTTATGGAGGATTTGCAAACCGGAGTCCCAAAGCCATCTGGCATGCGGGAAGTGGCACGACAGCTTTGGAGGGTGCCCAGGGTGCCACGGATCTTGCCGATGATGCAATTTCTCTTGCTCATCGAACACCGGTTATTGCTATTGGCGATTCTGTTGAGTTTGAATTCCTGATCATTTTAGATTCAAGTGCTGTTGATGCTGCATTTGCCAGCTTATACGATATTCGTTTAGATTCGACGGATCTATGCTTGCAGGGTAACATTGTAGACACGATGCGCATATTTTGCCCGGGAAATTCTGTGAATATATCAGTAAGTGGTGCTGACGTTGGTGCTTTTGATTGGAATTGGACTCCCGCTGCAGGGTTGGATGTTTCAACTGGGCCATCCGTGGTTGCTAGTCCGGGAGTGTCAACGCTTTACACGGCAAGTGGCAGCACTCCCGGTGCTTGTGCCAACTCGGTAGCGAAAAAGATCTATGTTGAAGTCTCACCAAACGGACCTCTAGCCGATTGGACAGATCCGGGCTACCAATGTGATTCTTTCGACCTGTCCTTACTGGCTATTTCCGATCTGAACGCAATACCAAATACAATTACAACATATCACAGCGTTATGCCTGATAGTATATCGGATTTTTCCGACACAATTGCTCCGGGGATGCTTTATCCCGGAGATAGTGTCTGGGTCATGATCGGGGATACCTCAGCTTCAGATTGTTACAATGTTCAACTGATTAACATCTCTTTCTCTCAGCTGGAATTGGACACTGTGTCAATAATTCCTGCTTGTAATGGAATTAGTGACGGAAGCATAGAAGTGGTAGCAAATGGTTCTGCTCCAGGTGTTGTTTACGATATTGGTTTTATAACCCAATCCGCAGGATTGTTCAGCCCACTTACAATTGGGACGTATACTATTTATGCTACTGATAGTAGCGGGTGCATAGATTCTTTAACTGCTACGGTTGTTGCTGCTGCTCAGATCGTACTTGATTCGGTCTCTACTACCTCCCCTTTATGTCCAGGCGCTTCCGATGGCCAAATTGAAATAATTGCATCTGGAGGAACTGGAGGACTTATGTATTCCAATAATGGCGGAACCACATATCAGACTTCCGGAATTTTTACTGGCCTGACTGCAGGAGTTCAAACCGTTATCGTAATTGATACTATCGGATGTCAGCTAGTTGTAGATTCCATGCTTACAGATCCTGACGAAATTGATCTATCAGCAGTAGTTACCGATGCAATCTCAGGTAGTGACGGCGCAATTGATCTAACAATCACCGGTGGTACGCCGTCTTATGTAATTGATTGGGATAATGATGGTGTAGGTGACTTTGATGATAATGAAGACCTTAGTGGATTGACTCCGGGCACATATTTCGTTATTGTCATCGACGCATATGGATGCAGTGATACGCTTACAGCAATTGTTGGGATCGATCTTGGAACGGGTAGTGAATTGAACGAAACAATTTTGATTTTCCCTAATCCATTGGAAAAACTGCTTACGGTTAGAAGCGGCTCGACAATGAAAGGAGAATTTCTTTTGGTTGATGCGCTTGGCAGAGTAGTGTGGGAATCAGCAGTGGCAAACCCTCGAAAAGTATATAATCTTGATGTTACTCAATTCGAAAGCGGCATATATGTTCTGAGTTATTATGCAGAGGGTAAACGGTTATGGTTTAGAAAGCTGATCAAA
>Ga0206681_10000404_pt1 | contig 23925 bp, 23 predicted proteins | sample M150012015metaG_FD_161048 | JGI IMG/M metagenome (GOLD analysis project Ga0206681, IMG submission 161048) | Ammonia-oxidizing marine archaeal communities from Monterey Bay, California, United States - M1 500m 12015 | ecosystem: Environmental > Aquatic > Marine > Intertidal zone | place: USA... | reverse complement strand
TTTTCCGGCGTCCGTTTCGGCGGGCTCTGGTGGGCTCCGGCATTTAGCGCCTCTAGCTCAATTGGCAGAGCATCGGACTCTTAATCCGCAGGTTCTGGGTTCAAGTCCCAGGGGGCGCACTGATTTTGTAGCACTTTTGGGCTTTTTGACGGTGCTCATCTTATGTACGAAGGCATAAGTAGTAACTTTGTTTAGAGGTAAGAGTTCTCTAGGTTGATAGTACTTCTTAAGGGTGGAGTGGTGGCGGAGGTTCATCACCCCTTGCAAGGCGCCGTCGCTTTCCCAAAACAAGTCGACCTTGAGGCATCACCTCATGCCAACAGTCGTCTTTTGCTTGAAAGCAGCGCTTCGCTTACCCAAGCAAAGAGTAATTTTCTGAACAACTCATACTAATTGGCCACCTACCCACACTTGGTCGACGGTCAGGTCGGGCAGATCGTCCACCGCTACGGCCATGGGGTCTTCGCTGACCACCACTAAGTCCGCCAACTTGCCCGGCTCGATTGATCCCACGTGGTTTTCGCGGTGCATGGCTCGGGCTGCCTCGATGGTGTAACCCCGTAGAGCGGTTTCTCGATTTATGGCACACTCTGGGCCCAACACTTTACCCGACGACAAACGCCGGGTTTCGGCCGCCCATAAAGCCAAAAAAACATCGGGCATGGTCACCGGCGTATCCGACGACAACACCACCGGCAGCCCGGCCTGGGCAAACAAGCCCGACGGGTACATGCGCTCCGCCATTTCGCCGTAATCACGCAACGCCCCCTCGCCATAAAGATGCACTTGGGTGGGTTGAGGTACCGGCACAATACCCGCCTGGGCCAGAGCAGCAATCTGATCATCGGTTGGGAAACCGCAGTGCTCTATGCGGTGACGGGCATCAACCCGTGGGCTTTGCCGCTGCGCCTGGGCCACCGCATCGATAACCATTTGAATGGGCTCTGGGCCCTGAGCATGGGTAGCGGTCTGCAACCCAAGTTCATGAGCGGCCACCAGCAACTCGGTGAACTCGTCTGCATCGTGAAACAAATAACCGTCCCGGTGGTTCATGGCACAGCCACAAGGCACATAGGCCGTGCCGCCGGTCAGCGCCCCATCAGCATACAACTTGACCCCTCCCAAATGTAGCCAATCGTCGCCCAATCTTGACGACAAACCCAGGCCCTGCAAATACGGCAGGTGGCTAGATAACACCATCAAGGTGGCCCGCAAACGTAGCCGGCCGGCGTCTCGGGCCCGCAACCAGTTGGTCATTTCTCGGTCGGTGACCTGGCAATCCCCCACCGACGTAATACCGGCCTTCAAAATTAACTGCTGACCCAGATCAATCATTTCGTCAAGCACCGCTGGGGTTTCTCCCAAATGCAGGTTCGGCCCATGGTTGGTGATCTTGACCCCGTCAGCGCCGGTCAATAAGTCGCACGCTGCATCAAAAATAACCCCCGTGGGGTTACCAGCACCGTCACGGTCAATACGGCCACCCGGCGGGGTCACGGTGGTTGCATCGATACCTGCTTGGGCCAGCGACACATGGTTGACCACATAGCCGTGGCCGCTGCTGTGCATGATCTCTACCGGCAGGGAATCTGAAACTCGATCCAGATCGTCGGCCGTGGGGTGGGCATCGTTGCTGCCTAAACGGTGATGGTCGTAACCAAAGCCACGAATCGGGCCGCCGGCCAAAAAACGCCCGTGTTCACGCAACAGTTTTACTACTTCATCAACGCTGGCTGCCCCGGTCAAGTCGGCCCATGAAGCACACTGGCCCAGCATCAAAGGGTGAGTATGGGCATCAACAAAACCCGGCAGCAAAGCCGCCCCCGTCAAATCAACCTTTTGCGTACCTTGCGGAGCCCGAGCAAGGCAATCTTCTACGCTGCCCACCGCAGCAATACGATCACCCACCACCAACACTGCTTCCACTACCCCGGCAGACGAAACCGTGCGAATGGTCCCCCCGGTAAATAGCAGCGCTGCAGTCATAGTTCAGATTAACGCACTCCATGCTCAAGAAAAGAACTGTGACTCGCAGATTTTACACAACGCAGAAAACCCCATAGTCTGAACCCATGCGCATCGCTGCTGTACAAGCCACCCCTGCTTTTCTTAACCGATCCGGAACCATAGACATCGTCTTGGCCCGCCTTGCCGAAGCGGCCGCCGGAGGCGCCGAAATAGTGGCCTTTCCGGAAACCTTCATCCCCGGCTACCCCGTGTGGGGCAGCCACAGCAACTCTTCTTCTTGGGAACATCCCGACCAACAAGGCGCTTTCGCTTGGTACCTCGACCAAGCCGTAGACCTCTCTGGCCCCGAGTTTGGCCAGATAGTAAGCGCCGTTAAAGACGCCGGCGTGTTTGCTTACGTTGGTGTGGTAGAGCGCTCCGCTTCCCGAGGGTCGGTTTACTGCTCACTGGTGGCCATCGACCCCGCCCAAGGCATGGTCAGCGTGCACCGTAAACTCAAACCCACCTTTGATGAACGCATGGTGTGGGCCGACGGCGACGGTGCCGGACTGGTAAGCCACCAATACCAAGGGGTGCATCTCAGCGGTTTGAACTGCTGGGAAAACTGGATGCCCCTAGCCCGCTCAGCCATGTACGCCGCCGGTACAGAAATCCATTTCGCGGTATGGCCCGGAGCGGTAGGCCTCACCCAAGACCTCACCCGTTTCATGGCCCGAGAAGGACGCATTTTTGTGGTCAGCGTGGGCGGTGTTTATGGCATAGATGACATCCCCGAAGACTTTCCTCTGCGCGACCAAATGGCGGCCAGCGGACCAACATATTTCAACGGCGGCACCTGCATCGCCGGCCCAGATGGCGAATGGATAGTAGAACCAGTGCGCGGCGAACAAATCGTTTACGCCGACCTAGATGTGTCTGAGGTGCGCAAAGCCCGACAAAACTTTGACCCCGCCGGCCACTACTCCCGACCCGATGTGCTGCGCCTAGAAGTAAGCCGCAATCGGTTGGCGTAATAAAACGTTTTTTATTTACAGAACAACCAAAACCCACCCACGCTGTTAAAGAGTTCCGTTATTTTTCCGACCGACCAATGAGCTCTTCAACGGTGAGCGAAAGATCGGGTCCAAAGCCTCCTCGAAAATCAAACGACTCGGTTTCGACATGGCTGGCCCCGAGACCGAAGACAACGTCTTTGACCGTTTGAATAAGGCCGCTCGGACCACACACCGCCACATGCGCCTCCGACAAGTCTTTGCCCCCGAGGAGTTCAGCAAACGTTTCTGAACCAAACCGCCGACCCGCCGAGCTTTCAAACCATTCCAACCGTATACGTCCATCGTTGGCTGCCCGTTCAAGAGTCTCCGCGGCCATAGCCTCCTGCCGTGACCGTACACAATAAAGCAGCACCGGGCGATCGCCGAACTCCGTTGGCTCAAGCGCCTCTGCCATACTCAAAAACGGGGTGATACCCACACCGCCGGCAATCCAATAGGTAGGGGACGGGTTCTTCGGCATCGGAGCGAATTCGCCAAAGGGGCCCTCCACATACACATCTGCGCCCAGCAAATCCATTTCCTGCAAACGACCCGTCCAGTCGCCTAAGTCTCGAATAAAGAACCGCAGATTAGGTTCGTGGGGGGCCGATGCAATAGTAAAGGTGTGCGGCTCGCTCATGCCCTTGATCTGTAATTTTATGGTGGCAAATTGGGCCGGATGATGTTTTAGCTTTCTCCCCACAGGAGCCAGGCCAAGTTCAGCGGTTATTCCATGGCGAGACACCTCAGCCACCTGGTAGCGCTTGCCTTGAATCATCATGTCGTAGCCCACTACCCGACCAAAATAGGCCAGCGCCCCAAGCAGCATGATGGTGCCGAAATACCAGCCCCAGCCAGACCCATTGGCATACGGCTTTTCGGCGGCGTAGAAATGGAAACAAGCAAAAAGAAACGGAATACCTAAAAGCTTGTGGGTTAAACGCCAATAACGATAAGGAATCCAGCGAATCAAACTGATACCCACCAAAAGGTAAAGCATGGTTTGGCCGTTTTCTGCTAAATCTTCCGCCAAGTCGGCGATTGACTCTGAAGCACCCTCAACGCCGCCTTCTATTTCTGCCTCCACACTGGTGTGCAGGTACATAGCCACCACAGCCAAAGTGCCGGCCCAACGATGTGCTTTATACATCTTGTCGAGGCCACCAAACAGCGGCTCAAAAACACGAGGACGCAAAGAGAGAGTAAAACTCCAAGCCATCAAAATGATAGAAACCGAGCCAATAAACAGGCCGAAAGTTGCGCTGCCGTCTTCTCCCTCGGCTCCCACGAAAGCCGGAAACCCCACCATGGCCGATCCGAACATTAATAGCGGACCAACCCACATGCGGCTCAAACGTGGGGCACGAGTAGACCCAAACCGCGGAAACCAATCCCTGGGCGACCCGGCCGCTCGAGCAGCCACCGCCTTCCAAGACAACTGGTTGGGGTTAAAGTTCTTGAACATTGGCGCAATGCTAGAATAAAAGAATGCTCTCCGGTACCTCGTAGAAGAATTTCACACTCTTTTACGATGCGCCTTAACCTGGTTATCTTTTCTCAATGGTTAAAAGGACCCACCAAAATGCCCAGCAACTTTGTTTTAAAAAGTATGAACAGTATTCATAAATGCCTACTCAGTATTTCTGGCGGACGCAAAGGCTGGACTGTGGCCGGTATGCCCGTGCTGAAACTCACCACCACGGGCCGACAATCAGGCCAACCACGCTCGGTCATGTTGACCGCTCCCCGCCAAGAAAGCGACACTTTGATTCTCGTTGCTTCCCGGGGCGGCGACGACGTTCACCCCGCCTGGTACCACAACCTGTGCGCCAACCCTCAAGTCACTGTCACTACGCAAGAAACCGCTGACCAACCCATGACCGCTCGGGTAACCAACGCTGAAGAACGCTCACGCCTCTGGCCGCTCATCACCGAAGAATTCAAAAACTACGCCGAGTACCAAGAAAAAACCGATCGCGAAATCCCCGTAGTGATCCTGGAACCGGTCGCTTAGACCTGCGACAGGCTTAACTCATACACTGCTCGCTTAAAATCGGCGCCAGGGAAGGCATCATGACCACGGCCGGGCATTTATTTCGCTCACCGTTCGCAAGCCTCTTTTCGGTGTTGAGCGAGATGATTATTGGGCCAAGTCAACCCAAGCGCAGCAATCTTTGCTTCAGTATCTTTTTCGCCCACTAACAAAGCCTTCGAGTCCTTCAGGTCACTTTGTGGGTCAACTTCTTTCGGGGGTTTTACCGGGTGCTGAGAAATAGACCTACCTAATTCATAGGTGCGCCTACTCTCCAACGAATACACCACCCAACCGCTGCGTTGTGTCATTATTTGCCTCCAAAAAATTAGCGGAGGAAACTGCTATGCCTACTTACTCATGTGCATCTTGTGGAATGACCGTCAACGCCAGTTGCGGAGCCTGCGATGCTCCCCTGGTTAACGATATTTTGACCAAGGACGATGGTTCCACGGTGCAAGTTTCAAAATGCCCCAACGACCACGGCAAGATCAAATCGCCCATGTGTTGCGGCGCCGATATGTCCTGCACGCTGGCCTAACGTTTGCTAGTTATTTTTAATGGTCATCCCGCCATCAACCATCAATAAATGTCCGGTGATGTAAGACGAAGCCGGTAAAGCCAAATGCAACACCCCGTGAGCTACCTCTTCTGGCGTCCCATAACGCCGCAACGGCACCCGGCGGCGCGCAAACTTAGTTTTCATGTCCCCCGGAATAGCTTCGGTCATCCCTGTATCAATGGGTCCTGGCCCAACGGCGTTGACGGTTATGCCTTCCGGCCCTAACTCCACCGCCAAAGACCGGGTTAACCCCACCACCCCATGTTTGGCGGCCGTATAGGCAGATGCCCCCGCAGAACCCCCAACCCCTTCGGTGGAGGAAATATTTACCACGCGCCCTGCAGTTGAACCCCGCAGATAAGGCAAAGCAGCGCGCGCAGTGAGCATTTGCGCAGTCAACATGACGGCCACCGATGTATCCCACCGCTCTTCATAGTCCGGGTCATCAAGCGAAGCAGGCAAAGAGACCCCGGCATTGTTGACCAAAATATCTAGTTGAGGTTCTTCCCCGCCGCCCCAAGCAGCCACTTTGTCGACCACTTGGCCGATAGTTGCTCTCTCTGTTACATCAAGCACCCAGCCTTGTGCCTGGCCACCGGCTTTTGTTATGGCCGCAACAACCGCATCAACATTTTTTTGCTCAAGGTCGGTAACGCCCACCCGCGCCCCTTGATCAGCAAAAAGGTAAGCCGTCGCTCGCCCAATACCCGAAGCAGCACCGGTGATCATCACCACTTGGCCCGCCACCGAACGAGAAAGTTGCAACAGTCCAGGCGAAGAATCTAAATTATTGTTTTCCATAAACACAGTTTTACCGACCATCAGCTCTTACGACCCATTGGGGGCGTCAGATAAGGTTTACTCATGGTGCTAAAAAAGTATGCCGGGCTGTTCGTTGGCGGGCTCATAGTTCTTGCTGCCTGCTCACCGAGCGACAGTCCTCCAACTATTTCTCAAACAACCAGCGCCGCCACGGCTCCCCCAACACAACCGGTAACCACAACTGCCCCCGCCGCTTTGCCTGCGACACCCACCGCAGTACCAGCAATCACTACCGCCCCAGTCGCTTTACCCGCGACTCTCACTGGACCCACCGCTACCCAAGCCATGGTGGCCATTCACCTGGACCCCACTGGCCCCACGGTTACCCACACCACTCCACAAAATTGGGGGAAACTGGTTGACCTTGTCGCCACCGCCGACACCTTTGGCCACAAACTGACTTTGTTAATGTCTTCCGACTGGGCCGACCTGGTAGCCGCCGACCCGGTGCGGCAAAGCGCTTTACAAAACTGGGTCAACAACGGACATCAACTGGGTTTTCACCACCACACCTGCGGGCACGCTTCCCCCGATGGATACCGGGACATCAAAAACCAGTGCCGTGGCGCTGAGCCACGAGGGTCGGTGGCTGATGCTTTTGCCCAGGTGCAAGACCTCGCTAGCAATCTGGGGCTTCCATCGATAAGCATTGCCGCCCAGGGACCCAACACCGATGGCCTTTATCGGGCCGCCGAATGGCAACCCGGCGTAGGTTTCGCTACCGGCATCATGGCCGACAACACCGACGGGCACCGCGAGCACCGCTTTATCACCCAACCCCGTTGTGCAACCGATTATGGCAATGCCTACGCCGAGCAGCCAACACAGTATTCAGTGGCCGAACTCGGCCATGCCCAACTCAACGTGGGTGCCTTCACTCACCTTCAGGCCGACAACAATTTGGCGGCCATGACTCAAGAAATTTCCCAAGTTGCCGTAGGCGACCACGCACATGATGCGGTAAACCTTGGCCTAGTCTTTCATGCACGAGAATATGCAGCAACGCCCCGCAACGAACCCAGCGACAACTACCGCACCGACCGGGCCTACCTTGACGCCGTACTGCAACTCTTAGCTGAGCAGAACGTATCGGTAGTAACCGCACAAGAAATCCTTGAAGCCAGCAACCCCTGTGGCTAACTGGCAAAGCACTAAGCCGTTAACGATTATTTTCTGACCTCGCTGGGTCGAACCAAACCGCCCCAATCAAGACCAGTGCACAGAAAAAGATGATCAGCGCCTCAGTAAGCGAACGAATATTGCTTGAGGTGTTGGCGTAGTTCCCGTCGGTCCACTGGGCTGGGTCTTCGTGCACGATTGAATAGAAAAAAGATACCAACACCATCAGCGACCCCAAAACGGAACCCCACGCAGTGCGGCGGTCCATGGCTTTGGTTATGGCAGCAGCAAACAAAATGACTGCAGGAATCAAAAGCGGCAAACCAAAAACATCGCTATCGTCATGTGAAACCTAGGGCCTGGCCCCATGTTTCATCTTGGGTCTTACCACACCCTACGTTTGCTCACTCCCCCGAGACGGGCCTGGTCGGGCGGGAAGCAGAAAACCCCCACCCAAGGGGCGGGGGCATCTGCATGGTTGGGAATAACCATGTCCAGCGGTAGCTCCTCAGCCAGCCGCCAGTGCGTTGAGGCTAACCGCCTTCTGCGGTGATCTCCACGAAAACTTCATCCAAACTTTTCCGTTTGATGTCCGGCACCTTGACCCCCTCCAATGGGTAACCCACCGGAAACAACACAAAAGGTCGTTCGTTTTCTGGGCGCCCCAAAACCTGACGCAAAAAAGCCATAGGTGACGGGGTATGGGTCAGCGTGGCTAACCCCATGTGATGCAAAGCCGTCACAAACATTCCAGCAGCAATCCCCGTGCTTTCTTTCACATAATAATTCTTGCCCCTCGACCCGTCGGCACGCTGCTCAAAGCGTTGTTCAAAAAGCACCACTATCCACGGGGCAATTTCTAAAAACTCTTTGTGATGATCGGTGCCCAGCGGCCCCAAAGCCTCCTGCCACTCTTCGTTCATACGGTTCTCTAAATAGTTGACCCGCTCTTCTTCTTCGGCGGCTGCCCGAATCGCTGCCTTAACCACCGGGTCTTGGGTAGCCACAAAAGTCCACGGCTGTTTGTGCGCCCCCGAAGGTGCCGTCGACGCCGCTTTAACCGCTAGCTCAATCAGTTCCCGAGGCACCGGGGTATCGCTAAACATGCGCACACTGCGACGTTGGTCTACCTGGGCATAAAACTCTTGCGCACGAGCCAGCATCTCTTCTTCAGAAAACTGCGCGGCCTGATACTCCACAAACGGGTAAGCAGCCTCAAGGTCCGCTGGCGGGTAGGGGTGCTGATAGTCAGCAGTCATCTTTGACGCTCTTACTTTCTGCTGCCGCGGTAGTGCTAAACCGGTGTTCTCGTTGCCAATCCACCCCATCGTGGCGGCGCACTACCCGACCGGGTGCCCCCACCACCACCGAATTATCGGGGATTACCCCTCCGACCACCGCATTGGCCCCCACCACCACGTGGCAGCCGATTTGCGCTCCCGGCAAAATTACTGCCCCCGAGCCAATCCAGCTTCCGGCGCCAATAGTTACCGCCTTCTCGCTCGGCAACTGGGTACCAATAGGTTCTTCAAGATTCTCGTAACCGTGATTTTGGTCGGTGACATAAACGTTCATCCCAGTAAAAACATCATCGCCAATATCAATGGACCAATGACCAATGATTGACGATCCCCGGCCGATCAAGCAACGACCCCCAATGCGCACCACCGGGTTAGACAACATTTCTTGCCCTGGCCCCATACCGGCCGACAACGTCACGTGCGCCCCGATCATGGTGTCTTTACCGATCCAAATCCACTCTTCGCCAAAGCCCGCACCCATAGGCCAGCCAATGGCCGAACCCTGACCGAACTGACCGAACCGTTTGCCCTCACGACTCTCTGGGCCAATAATTGCTCGGCGCTCCAAACCAGAAACCAGCCGGCGATACCCAGCCCCCACCCACATGCTGAGGGGTAAACGAAGTTTGGTCATCCCCGAACCCTACCCGTGTGGCCTACCGTGGAGCATGGCCAGCCACGATCGGACTCTTTTTGCCGGACCCGGGTGCCGTATACCCAGCAGCGAAATTGCCTGGCGCTTTGGTCCCACCGGCGGCCCCGGAGGCCAACACGCCAACCGTGCCCACACCCGAGTAGAGGCCACCATCAATCTCACCACAGCCCGCGGCATTGACGACGAGGTGCGTTCCCGGCTTATAACTCGCCTGGGCACTGAGATTAAAGTGACCGTAGACAAACATCGATCACAAGTACGCAACCGTGAGCGGGCCCTTGACCTTTTGCAAATTCGCCTGCAAGAAGCGTTGGTCACCCAGAAACGCCGCCGCCCTACCCGCCCCGGTCGAGGGGCCACCGAGCGGCGTCTCAAAGCCAAAAAAGAACAAAGTCAACGCAAAGCAAATCGTCGCAATTCTTGGGGCGAATAATATTGCCTGATCTTTTCCGCTACTTTTCTTTTGGAAGGCCACTGCGGGGTGGCCTCAAACCATGAAGGCGGAAATTCATGAAACGAAATAACAATAGTAAATGGGCTTTGCGACCCACCTTGCTGGCTTTGCTTAGCATTTTGCTTCTTCCAGTTGCTGCGGCGGCTTTAGAGGGGCAGACGGCACCAGATGCGCCGGTGATTGTCGAAGATGCCCCAGTCGACGACCTTCCCCCACTGCCCGACTGCGACCTGGACCACCCCTGTGGCGACCCCGGGGTTGAGCCCGGCGACCCCCAAGACCCCACCACCCCAATTGCTCCCGGCGAGCCCCAATACCCCGACCTCGGGCTGCCCCCGTGTGGCAACACCGGCCTGCCCTGCGGAGACCCAAACATTCCCCCCTGCCCTGTTGATGACCAAGCCTGCATTCCCCTGCCTCCTTGTCCAAAAGACATGGACTGCATGGTGCCCGGCGGCCCCGTCATGGGCCCACCCCCGTGTGGCAACACCGGCCTGCCCTGCGGAGACCCAAACATTCCCCCCTGCCCGCAAGGGGATGAAGCGTGTGTTCCCGAGATTATGCCGCCTAACTGCCCCGACGGTTTTGATTGCTCGGTACCCCCAATCGGGAACCAACCCTCATGCCCACCCGAAGCCACCATGGACACCAACGGTCTCACCTGCTCATGGTCTGACCCGGGTGGCAACTTCTTTACCATTGACCACCAAACCGGGCAAGGAACCGCACTAAGACCCAACGGGGCTACTGATGCTTTCAATGTCCATAGAGGGCTCTCTCCCTTCCCGGCGAACCACCAAGCACCGCAGATTCCCCCTATCGCTAAGTGACCGAAGAACATCAAAAGTGGCCCTCATCTCTCGTAGTGTGTATAGGCTGAACCTGCAACCGGTATTGACCTTTCAATCACTTGAGAACCATGACCCAAACACTTGAAGCCCCACCGCTGACTTTAAAAGACGTCATTGACGTCGTGCCAGATTCGTGTCGTGAACGCTCTACGAGCCGCGGCATATTTTTGGTAGCCCGTGACACCACGGCCTACGCCGCTGCCTTGTTGGGCATTATTTTTAGCCCTGCTTGGTGGGTTACCTTGCCGCTCATGATCGCTGCTGGTTTTATGGTGGCTGGTCTTTTTGTTCTGGGGCACGATGCCGCCCATGGTGCGCTCACCGACAACAACAAACTCAACAAATTTTTAGGCCGGGCGCTTCTTATTCCCTCTTTTCACATCCACGAAGCCTGGGTTCTGGGCCACAACCGTATTCACCACGGCCACACCGTGCGCCAAGGCATGGACTTTGTGTGGCACCCGGTGACCGTAGAGGAATATAAAGCCATGAGCCGACTAGGCCGTTTCCGCCACCGAGTGGAGTGGGGTCCATTAGGTGCCATGCCTTACTACCTGCGACAGGTCTGGTGGACTAAAATGATCCGCCTCAAAAAGCCACCTGCGAAATGGGTTACTGCCATCCGTAAAGACCGAGCCTTGCTTTATGCCGCCATGTTGGCGGGGGCCACCGGGGCAGCGTTTTTGGGTGGGCTGGCTTCCGGGAACCTTTGGGGCGCTCTTTGGATGATTACCAAACTGTTGATCATCCCATTTTTGATCTTCACTTTTCTCATTGGCTGGACCGTTTACATGCACCATATTTCGCCGGAGATTCGTTGGTGGCCACGACAAAAATGGAACAAAGTATCCGGACAGCTTGATGGCACCACCGTGTTGCGTATCCCGTGGTACATGAACCTTATTTTTCACTGGATCTTTCTGCACACCCCTCACCATGTAGATATGCGTATTCCTTGCTACCGGCTGCCTCTGGCCACCGAAGCGATCATGGAAGCCTTTCCTGACCGGGCCATCGACCGTAAACTTCGCTTTAAAGACTACTTAACGGCCGTAAAGGTGTGCAAACTTTACGACTTTGAAGCCGGCACCTGGTTGTCTTATTCAGCAGCTCGTTAAAAATTAGAACGAATATCTGACTCCCATTTCGTTCATTTTCTGTTTTTGAGGCAAACCGGTCACAACAAAAGAACAAGGCAGAGTCGCCCAGTTTCTACCTTGTGAGTCACGAATATTTCCTATCCAAATATTTTCGTTCCTACATTTCCTGTTATTCATATTTAAAGGCAACCCAACTAAAATGTGTCAACCGTCACTTTTTTTGTTGCACCCCCCCCTAATTGTGTGTAGCCTGCTCAAGACGCACCAACGCGTTGAACAATGTCTACTCTTTGGAGGAAAATTTATGAACGGTCGACTGGCCACTAAAACCATGTGGGGAGTTGTAGGAGTACTTCTACTTGCACTTCCCCTTTCTGCCTGTGGCGATGATGATGATGGCGGAGGAACTTCGGATAACACCACTCCTCAAACTTCACTTACCGTTGAAGCAAAAGACTATTCATTTAGCCCTGCTAACTGGAAAGTACCTGCTGGACAAGAAATTTCCATTGAGTTCACCAACAATGGCAGCATTGAGCATGAATGGGCAGTAATTAACCTCGGCATGGCCCTCACCAGTGGCGATGACTTCACTGAAGATCACGTGCTGTGGGAGATTGAAAAACAACCTGCTGGCACCACGGTAACCGAGACCTTTACTTGGGATACTCCTGGTACCTACCAAATTGTTTGTGCCCTTGACGGTCACGTCAATGCCGGTATGGCAGCCATCCTTACCGTCAGCTAACGCTGAATACTTTCACTTAAATCCCTGCTGGTTTCCCCTCCCGGGTGATCAGCAGGGATTTTTGTTTTGGGCAGAGAAAATACTTCTTAACCCGTGTATCTTTCCCTTGCTGCCCTGGACGAATGTTCATGGGACTATCTACTATTTAAAAACAAATGGAGGAAAATTTATGAACGGTCGACTGACTCTTCGAATACTACTTGGGGTTGCCGGGCTCGCCGTTTTAGCCCTCCCGCTTTCCGCTTGCGCTAAAGACGCAGTAACCGCAGGCTCTTCGTCAACCGCAGGCTCTTCGTCTTTGCATTCGTTGGAGGCAGAAGCCACAGAGTTCGCTTTTAGCCCCAGCGAGTGGTCTGTGCCTTCTGGAAACGAAATCGCTGTCACCTTTTATAACGCGGGCGGCATCGAACATGAATGGGCAGTAATCAAACTCGGTGAAGACCTCATCACCGGTGACGACTTCACCGAAGAAAAAGTGCTTTGGGAAGTTGAAAAACGTAAACCCGGCGTCTTGGTTACCGAGAACTTCACTTGGGACACCCCCGGTACTTACCAAATCGTTTGTGCCCTTGACGGCCACTTTGACGCGGGGATGGTTGGAAGCCTTACCGTTAGTTAAACGCCAAAACGCTCTTACTCAGGTCCCTGCTGATCGCCCTTCGGGGATGGTCAGCAGGGATCTTTGCTGTTATCTAGGTTGCGCAAGTAGTAACGAATATCGGGCTGCACTTCATATCCTGCTTCTTCCCAGAAGGTTTGGGCCCCCGTGTTGCTCGCCCACACTTCTAGCCGGATGCGCGCAATGCCCCGTTTCGTGAACCTGCGCTCTAATTCATCAGTTATCTGTTGCCCAAACCCTTGGCGACGATGATCATGGTGTATCGCTAAGCGTTTAATGCGCCCCCGATGCCCGTCGTAGGTGCCCATCACGGTGGCCACTATCTGTCCACCAGTTTCCCCTACTAAAAACAAGTCAAGGTCACGGGTCATCTTCTCGATTATTTCTTGACGCGAATCTCCCGATTGGGCATAGCTGGTCATGCCTGCTTCCGTCCACAAAGTCTCCACTGCTTCGATATCGGTACGTTCAATTTGTCGAATAAGCATTTTTTCCTTCATCGCATGCCAACAAACGCTTGGCATACCAGTCGGCAAAGCGAGCTACATTTGGCTCGAGATCAGCATGGCGGCCTTGAGGTGAAAATGGTGAATTTTGACCTCGAAATTGTTGTTCAAGCATAGGGATATCTTCATCCAAAGCAGCGTCAAAACGTTCAAAGTAGATGCCTGATTTCTTAGCAAAATCAGGCAAATCCAACGTGCTTTGTGGAAAACACACCCACATGACAACCTGGCACCGACGAGGCCCATCAGGGTGCACTTCGTACATCCATAAAGCATCCGAACCATAGGCAACGGCCAGGTTGGGAAAAATCCACGAGTAGCGCACGCCGGCCCTCAACCGGCCAACGAGTTGTTCCATTACCGGAAGGTTCTGACCTGTTTTTTGCTGGTCATCAAGTAATGCCCCGGTGCCTTCGGTGGTCCCAAAATGTGTAGCGAAAGCACCTTCTACTTTTTCGGCGGCATCGGGAGCGTTGTAGGTGGCATCAATGCTGGTGGGGTGCACATAGGGCAGGTGGTAATACTCGTTAAATACTTCGGCGAACGATTTCCAATTGCACTCCACCGAAAACTCTCGCCGGCGAGCAGTGACCAAATCTGCACCTTTCCAAGGCTTATGGATCTGCGAGAACTCGCCTACCCATTGTTCAAACGGCGATGGGTTTTCGGCCAAGCTCACCAAGGCAAACCCTTCCCACTCCACCATGGCAAACTCCACCAAACCAAAATCTTCATTAACGAAACCGGGTGTGTTGCCCATACGTGGTGCGCCTACCAAGCGGCCATCTCGGGCATAAGTCCAAAAATGAAAACGGCAGCGCATGCGAGCGCAATGCCCTTCACCTTCCATTATTTGTGCAGCTCTATGACGACAAGTGTTTGCGAAAGCCCGCAACACCCCATCATCGCCGCGCACAACCACCAGTGGGACGCCACCCACCTCTAGAGCCACAAAATGCCCGGGGGCAGTCCATCGGTCGGCCCGACCAACCCCTACCCACCCTCTACGGAAGATCGTTTCCTGCTCTACGGAGTAAACCTCTTGGCTGGTGTAGCACTCTGAGGGCAAGGTCCAGTTGTTTTCTGGCTCACCCAAACAACGCTTAAGTTTTTCGCTAAGTGAACTTGTCAGTGTTGTCATAGCGAAAAACTATGCGAGCGCACGCCTAAGAGCAAACTTTTTCTGCGCCGCTCCCGCTGCTATTGTCTTGGCAACCATGGTCGCCTTTCTATGAACAACCCCGCTCCCTCTCCTTCATCAGCAACTTCGCCGCGTCGCTGGTTCGAAGGCCTCAACGGTTTACGAGCCATCGCTGCTTTACTCATCGTGGTTGACCACTCTGCTGAGTCCAGCGGGCTAACCTTCCATAACGACTTTTGGGGCCCTTACCTCGCCCGTTTAGATATTGGAGTATCTATTTTCTTCGCCCTTTCAGGGTTCTTACTCTTCTTCCCTTTCGTCCAATCGCAACTAACTCACGGCAACACTCCAGCAGCTGCCCCTTTTTTGTTTCGCCGCTTTGTACGAATTTACCCGGGCTACTGGATTGCTCTACTGATTGTGTTGCCGCTGGGGTTAAGCGACCCCGTACGAGGAACCGTCGGACACCTCATGACCTTTGGCCTCGTCCATACCTACAGTCGTGATCCCGGCAGAGTTTTTTCTGGAATCACCCAATCATGGAGTCTGGTAACAGAAATAGGCTTCTACCTCGCTCTTCCTTTCTTGGCCTGGGTTGGCCGCCGCTTGGGAAAAAAGCACTCACTCGATCAACAAGCAGTGCGCCTTCTTCTTTGGTGTTCGATGCTGGCATTCAGCAGTCTTATTTTCCGTGTTGTCATGTTTAAAGTCTCTAAATTCGGGATCGGCACGTGGGGCAGCATCTCCGTGGCCTGGACACCGTCCTATCTTGACCTTTTTGCTGCTGGGATGGGTTTAGCTGTCCTCTCGGCTTGGTCAGCCGTGAACCCATCTGTGGGGGCACGTTTGAGTCAAATAGCCCAACGGACCTGGATTTGGTGGTCTCTGGCCGCACTACTTTTTTGGGCGATGTGTTCGCAATTACCTTTGGCCAAAGGCTTGTTCCGTGCTTCTTTCGAACTCGAAGTATTGCGCCAAAGCATTTACGGACTCATCGGGATTTGCCTCATCGTGCCCATCGTCTTTGCCCGACCTCGATCTACTCCGTTTCTAAGATTTTTAGACAGTCGGGTCATGGACTATCTCGGCATCGTGTCTTACGGCATCTATCTTTGGCATAAGGCCTTTATTTATGTGGCTCACAATGTCTTCGATTGGCCTGAATTAACAGGGAATTTTTGGGTAATCCTTGCTTTCAGCACTTTCGGTTCCATAGCGGCCGCTGGGCTCAGTCATCGCCTAGTTGAGGACCCTCTGACCAAAATGGGTAAACGCTTTCTTCAACGCTCTCCGTGACACTCGCCACATAAGGCGCAACTGGGTTGCTTCTTGGTTACCCTTGTCTCTGCTCCGGTAGCAATCTTGCCGGTGGGTTCGCAGACGGGCGTTGGTTCTTCCAGTCAGAGTGAACCAACAAAACGAAAACTGACCGCAGAAAATCTTCTGCGGCAACGCGAACCCTTACTGTCCGCCGAACGCGGGCCAGGAGCAACACATTATGTCCACCACTTTTTCTGATCTTGGCGTACCTGCCACTATTTGCGAAGCCCTTGAACGCCGCGGTATTACCGAGCCGTTCGAAATCCAAACCGCCGCTATCAGCGACCTTTTGGCACGCCGTGATGTTTGCGGCCGTGCCCCCACCGGTTCTGGTAAAACTTTAGCGTTCGGTATTCCCCTGGTAGCTCAGGTAGATAAAGCCCGTCCTCGTCACCCTCGTGCCTTGATTTTGGCCCCTACTCGTGAGTTGGCTGAACAAATTTCTACCGAACTTCGTTCTTTTTCGGGCAAAACCCGTATCGGCGTGATTTACGGTGGTGTCGGTTATGGCCCGCAACTTAAAGCCTTGCGTGAAGGCATCGACATTTTGGTGGCTTGCCCCGGTCGTTTAGAAGACCTCATCGAACAAGGTTCGGTGAACCTCTCCGAAGTTGACCACGTAGTACTTGACGAAGCAGACCGCATGGCCGACATGGGATTCATGCCCTCTGTGCGTCGCTTGCTTGACCAAACGCAAGACGAGCGTCAAACTGTTTTGTTCTCCGCCACCTTGGACGGCGACGTAGCCAAACTCACCCGGGACTACCTAACCGACCCGGTGCGCCACGAAGTGGGCGAAGAAACCCCAGACATCACTGCTGCTCATCACGTTTTCTGGAAAGTTGGCCGCAATGATCGTATCGATGCAACCGTAGAGGCATTAAATGCCGCTTGGCCAGCCATCATTTTTTGCCGTACCCGTCATGGTTCGGATCGCTTAGCTAAACAACTTGAAAAGTCGGGTATTAAAACGGCGGCCATTCATGGTGGCCGCAGCCAGGCGCAGCGCACCCGTGCCCTAAGCGAATTCTCCCGAGGGCGTGTCCATGCTTTGGTAGCTACCGATGTGGCTGCCCGCGGCATTCACGTCGACGGGGTGGCTGCAGTCATCCACTTTGACCCCCCAGAAGATCACAAAGCTTACGTTCACCGCTCGGGCCGTACCGCTCGTGCCGGCGAAAGCGGCGTTGTTGTTTCGTTGCTGTTGCCCGAACAGGTTAAAGACCTCAAACGCATGCAACGCAAGATCGGTCTAGACGAGCCCTTTACCGCTCCTGATGCCGTGGCTTTGGTTGAGTTCGTTCCTGAACCGGATCGCAAAGCCATCCCTACCAAAAAAGCTTCGTCATACAAAAAAGACACAGGAGAAGATTCTCCGTCTTATGGCAAGAAAAGCCACAAAGAAGAGCGCTCAGAGCCATCAACACGCTCTCGTCGCAAACATGGTGACCGCACTCAGGATCGCCACCAAAAGACCTACCAGGAACAAGATTCACCCAAAACTCCAAGCCGACGCAAAGATCGCCATGAGGCCGCAACCGGCCCAAATGGCCCTAATCGCAAGGCCCGGCGCGCTCACTTGCAAGCCGAGAATGAAGCCCGAGGCACCTCGGGTGACCGGTTCTCGCCAAGTTCCAGCGTAGACTCCTCTTATCGTGCCAACCACGGCTCGGTAACTAATAAAACAAAGAGAGTAAATACCATGCCTCGTGGCACTGTTAAATTTTTTAATGCTGAAAAAGGATACGGATTCATTTCCGTTGACGATGGTGAAGATGTATTCGTTCACTACTCCAACATTGATGGCTCGGGTTACCGCAGCCTTGATGAAGGTCAAACCGTTGAATTCGAAGTTGGTGAAGGTCGTAAAGGTCCTGAAGCCCTCGAGGTTCGCAAGGTCTGATTTTCTAACCGTCTAACGACAACGAAAAGCCCTGGCTTCGGCCGGGGCTTTTTCGCGTCACGGCTCAACCCCGTCATGTGGTCTCAGAGACGACATGACGGGGGGAACGCGAAAAGGTTCGCTTCCAACTTGAAGCGAACCTTTTCCGGACTCTTGTTGTATCCGAGCCAAACGGCCCCCTATGGCGTGACCCGAGTTTCCGTCGAGTACCTACGCCCGGCCATCAAGCTGCACTTATCTTCGCGCTAAGTATCTCTTTTGGCAAGAGGCAGTTAGCAAATTACGTTTTTGGGGCAGTTTTCCTCTTTGACTGAGGTTCCTGTATCCACGATGCTCTCATCGGTTTCGTTGCCGTCAACATCTTCGGTAGTGACCACAACGCTGCTCCCTGCGGTGGGGCTCCAATGTGGTTGGGCAATGATTCTTCCGCCACCTCGTTGCTGAGTAATTTTTGCTGGGCCGTCTGGTTGAGAGAGGCGGTCGTGACCAGCAGAAGCTGGTGCAGCAAGTGCCCCCAACAGGGTGGCCGCGGCAAAGCCGACGAGGGCAATCTTTCGGGTTACTTTTATTTTCTTTCCTTTGTGTAGTTGGTTTACACGAAGGAAAGTGTCAAAGAGTAAAGATCTAACAGCTTCGAATATAAATATTCAATATGGCATGCCCAGATAAACACGGCTAAGTTCTGAGCCACGTCTAGGGGAGGAACCCATTATGAACACACCATGGATCATCGAAGGCAACCTAGATCCCCGCTGGCCCATAAATACTCGCGGCAATGTCGGTGAGGTTTTCCCCGAGGTCGTAACCATGTTGGGTTACCAACTTGGGGTCATCCCTGCCGAAAAAGCTTGGCGCGGTGCCTACCAAACCTTGGGCATCATGAGCCCGGGCGACTTTTCTTCTGATGATCCAGTGATCATCGGTCTTTACGGCGGTTACGTGTACCTGAACCTTTCTTACTTACGCATGATGGGGGTTCGTGCCCCTGGTTCGTCTGCAGAAGCCATCGATGTGGCTTTCTTTGGCGAAGGGAACCCTCCCCCCTACCAGCCCCGCAAGGGCGACAAAAGCATCGGGTCTTCGCTGCGAATTCTTAAAACGGTGCTCGGTGCGCTAGGAACCAAAAAACTTCCCCCCATCGTGGCCGACAGTTTTTCTCGGGCCGAGGCTTACGCTGCTCTCCGCCCATCGCTCGATGCCCCCGACCAAGAACTCTTGGATTACCTATTGACTTTTCCGGCAGCTTTTTTGCCCGCTTTTGGCAACCACATGCAATCCACTGCCATTGCCTCCATTGTCTCTGGCGTCTTGATTGATGCGTGTGCGGCAGCCGGCGAACCGGGTTTAGCAACCCACCTTTTGGGGGCCTCCGGCGAGGTGCACTCCGCTCAGTATTCGCATGACCTTTATCGCATTGCTCAGTCGGTGCGTCAACAACCTACGGTGAACGCGGCGTTCGGCCAAGGCGTTGAGGGCCTACTTGACCGTTTGGCCGGCCAACCCGATGCCGAAGATTTTTTAGCGCAGTTTGCCCAGTTCGTTGAAAACCATGGGCATCGCGGCCCCAACGATTGGGAGCTTTCTTCTCGTACCTGGGAAAACACCCCGGAATTGGCTTTGGTGGCTTTAGACCGTATGCGGGTAGCCGACCACGACCTCTCTCCTGACAGCCGATTGGCCGACGATGACACTCGCCGCCAAGAAGCGGCCGCCAAGGTGCGTCCGCACTTGAACTTCATGGACAAGATGAACTTTGACAAAGCCTTAAAAGCTTCGCCATTTTGGTCTCAAGCCCGAGAAGCGACCCGCGACCGTGCGGTGCGCATCAACTTGCCTGCCAAACAGGTCTACCGAGAGTTGGTGCGGCGAGCGGCCGAACGAGGAGGCAACCCCGACCCAGTACGGGTGGCTTTGCTTAACCCCTACACCGAACTGGCCGGCTACATAAAAAACCCTGGCGCTTTTACCAAGATAATCGAAGAACGTGGCGCTCTTTTTGATCGCTTCTCCGCTGTTACTCCGCCGTTTTTCTTAAGCAGCCAAGAAGAAGTACCTTCTCTTGAGGAACTCGAAGCCACCCAAGCGGCGTTAACTGCCGTGCCGCAGGCCAAAACTGGTGACGTGTTAACCGGTAATGCCGGCAGCCAGGGTGTGGCACGAGGTCGAGCCCGCATTGTGATGGACCCCGCCGATGCTTTCGATTTAGAGCCCGGCGAAGTACTGGTTGCTCCGTTGACCGACCCGGCGTGGACTCCCCTCTTTTTGCCCGCTGCTGCGGTCGTGGTAAACGTGGGCGCCCTACTGAGCCACGCCATCATCGTGTCTCGAGAACTCGCTATCCCCTGTGTGGTCGCCTTAGAAGGGGCTACCGACATAATCCCCAATGGGGCTTTGGTGGAGGTCGACGGCACTGCAGGCACGGTCACCATCATCGAGGAATAGATCTTTTCTCTTGACGGCCGTCGATAGATTGACCGCATGAACGTACTTAACGACCTACTAGAAATCAACGGTTATCTCGTCATTGACGGCGCCATGGGCACTGAGCTTTTTGCTGCCGGTTTGACCTCTGGGGACTCGCCTGAACTCTGGAATGTAGAAAACCCCGAAGCGGTGCAGGCCGTGCACCGGGCTTATGTGGCTGCTGGGTCAGACATTATTTTGACCAACACTTTTGGTGGCACGCGTTTTCGTATGAAGCTCCACAAGTTACAAGACCGCGTTGATGAAATTAATCAAGCGGCGACCGCCAACGCTCGCTTGGCCGCCGACGAGGTCGAACGCACGGTGTTGGTAGCAGGCTCTATGGGCCCAACCGGTGAACTTCTGTTTCCTCTCGGTGAACTCACCGCCCAAGAGGCCCAAGAGGGTTTCGCCGAACAAGCGGCAGCGCTCACTGCTGGAGGCGCCGACCTGCTTTGGCTTGAAACCTTGAGTTCGCTTGAAGAAATGGAAGCTGGGGTAAAAGGCGCACAAAGCGTTTCTGACTTGCCCATTGTGGTGACCATGAGTTACGACACGGCAGGCCGCACCATGATGGGCGTTACCGGTACCGAAATGGGTGCTCGATTAGCAGAACTCGGGGTAAGCGCCACCGGGGCCAACTGCGGTGCCAACCTGGCTGACACCGAATCTGCGGTGGCTCAGATTAAAGAAGCCAACGGCGGGTTGCCGGTGGTTTCTAAAGGCAACGCCGGCATACCGGTGTGGGTGGGCAGCGACCTGCACTATGACGGCACCCCAGAAATCATGGCCGCCCACGCTCACCGCTTACGAGAGGCCGGCATTTCGCTCATCGGTTCGTGTTGCGGTAGTACCCCAGAACACATTGCCTATATTTCGGCCGTGCTAAAAGGGGAAAAGCCGGTCCCCGACGTTGAGCCACCAGTAGGCACTCAAACCAACCCGCAACGCGAAAACGGCGGCACCCGCAGGCGACGCCGCAATCGAGATTGATTTTCAAACTCTTTGCCTCGTAGTTCTAGACTTAAAAATCTTTTTGTTGAGCCAATGCTTCTTGGGCTGCGGTGTAGCCCAACGCCATGAGTTTTGGGGCATCGTTGAAATCGTCGTCAATACCCGGGTTGTCTAACGGCAACCGCAGGTGCAACACCGGGCACCACGCCGGCACGTCACGCCATTGTTGGCGGGTCAACTCGGCAGCCGCCGCCCGAAACCCCGTCATCATCACCGATAAAGCGGTTTGTTTTTCTGGCGGCAAAAAGGGGGCGGCAACATCAAAGACCACCAAGCGGGCAGGTTGCAGCGAAAGGGCGTAGCGCAAAGGAATGTTTGACACCACCCCGCCATCCATGTGGTGGTCACCGTCAGAAAGTTCAACGGCAGGGAGCACCCCGGGCATGGCGGCCGAAGCACAAAGCAATTCAACCGAGGGGCCTTTGCGCCACCAAACATGGCGACCGGTCGAAGCCGCCGTAGTGGCCAGATGAAAGGGTATTTGTGTCTGGCTTATGTCTTCTACTGGCACGTTGTCGGCAATGAGTTCTCGCAGGCGTTCCCCATTATCAAAGCTCGGGTGGCCGCGGATGATGGCCGCCAAGTTGCGCAACACGCTGCCACGAATGGGTGACTTTTCTGCAGCCTGAGCCCACACCTCTTCTAGCAGGTTCAGGCGCTCCAACGTAGGGTTAGAGGCCAGCACTAAACCATTAAGCGCTCCGGCCGAGACCCCCACGACCTGGTCGGGAGCAACGCCGTGTTCGAGCACGGCTCGCAGCATGCCCACTTGTGCGGCACCGCGAACCGCTCCCCCGGAGAGTACAAAGATGGTTCCCTCGCCACGAGGGCGAAAGCGTTGTCGTAGTGCGGCAAAACGCCCCACCATTGTGACTCCTTAGCGGAGCTGTCTATTCGGCAGCGTCGGTAGGTGCATCGGCTTCAGGGGCTTCTTCAGGAGCAGTTAATGCACTTCCAGAACGTTGTCGGGCCACCAGAGCCGCCAAAAGGGCTGCGATAGCCACCACGATAATGATCACCTTGGTATTTGAGCTCTTTTCAGACATATCTGCTGATGCGGTAAGCGTTTTCCCTTCGCCAAAGAGATCAACGTCCCAGTGCAAGGTGGAACCATCGACCGAATCGGCGTTATGGGTAAGCACTGTGCCCGGCAAGGTGACTTCAATAGTGAATTCTGGGTCGGGGATGTCAAACATTTCTAGCATCATGGTGACTTCTTCCATCTCCATGTCTTCGTCGCTCCCGAGGTCTGTCATGTCCATGCTGAAAGAAATGGTGTCGCCATCAACCACAAAGCCGCCACCGTCCATGTCTCCTACCCCACTGGGGTCAAAGTTGGCAAAATCTGCGGTGAAAGCAATGCCGCACCAGCCGTCTTCAGTCACTGGGGTGACCGTTGCTCCGTCGGGGAGGTCCATGGCCGGATCCATGTCGGCTTCTCCACTTTGGATTTCTCCACAGAAGTCAAAGTCGGCGCCTTCTTCCATGGCCGCTAGGGCGGCGAGCTTGTCTGAATACAACATGGTTCCAGCAATGGTGCCGTTGCCTTCTGCATCCACGGCGATTTCCAAATTGACTCGCATACAAGCGGTAGCCAAGAGTGATGTTGCAACAAATAAGGTGAAGATTCGTAGGAGTTTCATGGCATCATCTTAAAGGAAGCGATACCTTTTGTCTATGCCACTTCGCTTAGCCGTTGCCTTTTTGTTGTTTTTTGCGGGCGGTTGCGTCACCTCGCCAACCGCTCCGACGGTTACTTCAGATGCTCAGCCCGTTACTGTCACGATTTTACCAACTACCAGCCTTGCTGTTTCGACCACCATAGTCTTGACCAGTACCTCAACAACTGCGGCAACCACGACAACCACGACGGCCGTACCCACCACAAGCACTCTTCCTCCTTGTAGCGGCACCGGCCACGGCCCTCCCGAACACATTGATGTCTTAGATAATGAACAAACTTGGATTGCCACTTTTGATGGAAAAACCTTAAGCGACGAACGTCTCGTTGCCGAGGGAGCGTCGGTGCCCGATGGCCTCATGATTGATGGGGTCTTGCATTTGTGGTGGGTGCAGGCCGCCGACCACACCATTCATCACGGAACGCTTGAAGATGAGCGCTTTACTGATTTGGGTTCCATCGTGGTCAATGGAGAGATCTTTGCCGGCATGGTTGACCCCGATGCCGTTCTCTTAGCTAGTGGGTCCATTGGCCTCAGCGTGCTTGATGGTTTTCTTCGCCACGGGCCACCGGGGCCTATTTGTTACCTGCTTTCTGCCGACGGCCAGCATTTCAGTACCCATCGAGGCTTG
>Ga0206681_10000403_pt1 | contig 23940 bp, 20 predicted proteins | sample M150012015metaG_FD_161048 | JGI IMG/M metagenome (GOLD analysis project Ga0206681, IMG submission 161048) | Ammonia-oxidizing marine archaeal communities from Monterey Bay, California, United States - M1 500m 12015 | ecosystem: Environmental > Aquatic > Marine > Intertidal zone | place: USA... | reverse complement strand
GTTTGTAGCGAGAAGTAAAAAAATTGAGATGAGAGTTATGGTAAATGGCTTCGGTTTTGGCGGGGTCATGGTGTCCTATATTTGTGGAGTTAAGATATTGTGATACAAATCAATAGCTTAAAGATATAGGTTTGATGTTTTGTTAATGAATTTTAGATGAAAAATGAACCTTATTTTTCTTATAAATAATATTTCTACTTTAGTTCAAAATAAGCAAAAAAGTTTTTAATTTGACATGAATCAAGTTATGAGTTATGATACATTATAGTAGCATATATTCTTTTATAAGGGAATAACGAATCAAACCTTAGTTACAGACTATGTTCTACTTAATCAAGTGATTAACTAAAAAAGGAGATTTAAAATGTATAGAACAAATAAAATCGCCACCCTTGCCAGCATAGCTCTTCTGAGTAGTTCTTTCAGCGGTATAGCTATGTCTAACACTATGGGTGGCGCTGTGAATGTTGCAATCATAGGTGAAGCGGATACGCTTGATCCAATGATTTCTTCAAAAGATGTTGTTGGAACTGTAACTCAACATATTTACGAAACACTTTTTACTTTTGATGGTTCTTGGGCGCCTGCCCCTTTATTGGCTGAAAGTATGCCAGAAGTTTCAAGTGATGGTTTAACGTACACTATTAAAATTCGTCAAGGTGTAAACTTTCATGATGGCTCAAGTATGGACTCTGCTGACGTAGTAGATTCATTGAATCGTTGGCTAAGTATTGCTTCACGAGGTAAATCTGTTGCTAGTAAAGTTGATTCAGTGTCAGCACTAGATAGTCATACAGTTCAGATTCAACTAAACGAAGTATATTCACCATTACTTTCATTAATGTCTATGAATAATGCTGCTGCTGTTATATACCCTCAAGAAAACATTAAAGGCGCAGATCTTGCCGCACCAATTGGTACTGGCCCATACAAAGTTAATGAATATAAGGCAGATCAATATCTTCAATTAGTTCGATATGATGGATACTCTTCAAGCACATCTGCAATTGATGGAGCTTCTGGCCCTAGAGAAAGGTATTTAGATGAAATAAACTTTATCCCAGTAGGTGACGTAAGTACTCGTCTAGAAGGATTACTTTCTGGTCAATTCGACTTTGCTGAAAGTATTGCAGCTGAATCATATGACAGACTTGATTCAAGCTCTAATGCAGAGCCTGTTTTATTGGCTCCTTATGGTTGGCCGATGTGGGTAATTAATCATAAAAAAGGCATTATGACTGATTTAAATGTAAGAAAAGCTCTTCAATCAGCCCTTCCAGCTGAAGATATGCTTTATGCTGCATTTGGTGATGAAAAGTTCTATAAAGCAGATGGCGCTCTATATCCAGAAGGATTTGTTTGGAATAGTGATGCAGGCCTAGAAAATTATGGCTCTGGTGATACTACTAAAGCAAATGGGTTCCTGAAATCATCTAGCTATGATGGCTCTCCACTTCGAATCTTAACTTCAAAACAATATATGTGGCACTTTAAGACTGCGGAAGTTGCAAAAGTCTATCTAGAACAAGCAGGCTTTAATGTTCAAATGGATGTTGTTGACTGGGCAACACTTGGTCAAAGAAGAAATAATCCTGACCTATGGGATGTTTTTCTTTCTCATTCACCATACATTCCTGAGCCTTCTCTTAATGGCACAATGCAATCCACATACAGAGCAGGCTGGACAAATGGTGAAAAAGAATACTTAATGTCTCAATTTACAAGTGTTACAGATACTGCAGAAAGAGCAGCAATTTGGGCTAAAATTCAAGAAAACTACTTTAATGATGTTGGCTTTATTAAACTAGGTAGCTTTAACAGCTTACGTGGAAAATCAGTTGCACTTAAAGGTGTTCCTGAAACTCCATGGCCTTTTTTCTGGAATGCATATAAGTAAAAAAAGTTTAATTACTTAAACTAAAAATACGGCCTAGGGATAATTATCTCTGGGCCTTATAATAAGCAAACCATGAAAAATTATATATTTAAAAGAATTCTAGGGATGATCTGGGTGATGTTTATCGTTCTAACCTTGGTTTTTATCATTGTTAGACTAGCTCCAGGTGACCCTGCAACTCTCATATTGGGTCCTGATGCAACCCCCGAACAAGCTTTAGAACTTCGAGAAAATATGGGGTTTAATCGTCCAATTATTATTCAATATGCAGACTTTATTTCCAAAGTTGTTCAAGGCGATTTAGGAAATTCTATATTTTTTAATAAGCCTGTTTTAAGTGTCCTTGCTGAAAGAGCTGAACCTTCTATATTATTAACCTTATTTTCACTAGGCATAGGCATAAGTATTGCCCTTCCATTTGGTATTGCCTCTGCATATTATAGAGGCACCTTGCTAGATCAAAGCTCTCTGACTGGGGCAATGCTTGTTGCTGCAATTCCGAGTTTTTGGACAGGCTTAATTCTACAACAATATTTAGGTACTGAATTAGGGTGGTTTCCAGTTTCTGGATATGGTGGGCCTGGAGCAACTTTTGGAGAAAGGGCTTATCATCTATTACTTCCTTCTCTTGTTTTGGGCATTGTCAATTCAGCATTAATATTGAGATTTACTCGAGCTTCAATGTTGGATGTGTTAACTGAAGATTACATTCGTACAGCAAGATCTAAAGGTTTATCAGAGATCAATGTGGTGCTTCGCCAAGCATTTAAAAACACTCTTATTCCTCTTGCTACAGTTATTGGCTTAACTTTTGCACTTCTCATCTCTGGTGCTGTTGTTACCGAACGCGTCTTTAATTTACCAGGCATTGGATCACTAGTTGTTGGATCAGTATTAAGACGTGACTATCCAATGATACAAGGTACTTTAATAGTAGTTTCAGCAGTATACGTATTAGTTAATTTTTTAATTGATATGATTTATTTATGGATTGATCCAAGGGTTAAATACTAAGAGAATTATAGTGAATGAGTTTTCAGAAAATTTACAGCAAGTTAAACTTTGGAAAGTATTAATTCAAAGACGGTCTGTACTATTTGGATTGATTACCCTTTTTATTATTGGTTTTTTTGCTATTTTTGCTCCATGGATAAGCTCTATTGATCCAAACTCAATTGCCGTGAGAAGCAGATTACTGCCGCCAGGTTCTGAATACTGGCTTGGAACAGATGAACTTGGGCGTGACATTTTTACACGCCTTATTTATGCTGGAAGGGTCTCTTTGATGGTTGGAATTGGCGTTGCAGTTATCTCTTCTTGTATAGGGATTGTTATGGGCTTAACCAGTGGTTTTTTTAAGCACCTAGATGCCCCAATTTCTCGAATTACCGATGCAATGATGGCTTTTCCTGATATTTTACTTGCCATATCTTTGGTTGCAGTCTTGGGAGGCTCTGTGAGTAATGTAGTAATTGCTCTGTCAATTGTGTACGCACCCCGTGTTGCCCGAATAGTAAGAGCCTCAACTCTTGTGATTCGTGAATTGCCTTATGTAGAAGCTGCAAAGGCTTTAGGTGTTGGAACGCCAACAATACTTTTTAGCCATATTTTAAGAAATATTATGTCCCCAATAATTGTACAGGCTACTTTTATTTTTGCCTACTCTATGCTCTCAGAAGCAGGCCTATCATTTTTGGGAGTCGGTGTTGACCCCTCAACTCCAACTTGGGGAACAATGATTAGCAATGGGCGACAATACATAGACGTTGCCACATGGATGATTGTTTGCCCAGGAGTAGCAATTACAATGTGCGTTTTATCATTACAAATTGCAGGTGACGGTCTTCGTGATGCCCTTGACCCTAAAATTGCAAAGGACCTTTAATCATGACATTCAAAATAATAAATTACAAACCCATAGGATTCAAAGAATCGAACTTACCCTTGTCATTTTATATTGATGAAAATGGCTACATAACAGATAAATCAAGAAGTGAGTTTGAGATTATTGATTGTCATAACTCCTATCTCTCTCCTGGCTGGAGTGATCTTCATGTTCATATTTGGTATGGAGGAAGTGATGTCTCTATCAGAGCTAATGAAGCTGGTTTTAAAAGAGGGGTAACCACTCTGGTTGATGCGGGTTCTGCGGGTGAGGCAACTTTTCATGGCTTAAAAGAATACGTTATTGATCAACAAAGAGAAACTATTAAAGCCTTTATAAATATTGGCTCTATTGGTCTGGTTGCTTGCAATCGTATTCCAGAACTCATAGATGAACGATTTATAAATATAGATCGAACACTTAAGGTTATTGAGGATAACAGAGATATAATCTGCGGTATTAAAGTTAGAGCTAGTGGAGTGATTGTAGGCCCTTGGGGTATTGAACCTGTTAAGATTGCTCGTAAAGTTGCTGAACTTGCTAAACTTCCAATGATGGTTCATATTGGTGAACCGCCACCTACGCTTAATCAGGTGTTTGATTTATTAAGGCCTGGTGATATTGTTACTCATTGTTTTAATGGAAAAAACCCTGGATCAATTTCAGATTCTCCACAAATATTTGCTAACGCAAAACGCCTTGCTGAAGAGGGAGTCTATATGGACGTTGGTCATGGTGCTGCATCTTATAACTTTAAAGTTGCCAAAGAAGCTATAGCAAATGGCTTAAAACCATATTCTATATCTACAGACCTTCACGGCTGGAATCTCAATGGACCAGTATACGACCTAGCTACTACAGTCTCAAAACTTTATGCTGCAGGGCTATCTCTTGATGAATGTGTCAACGCGGTGACATGCAATCCTCGAAATTTTCTTGCACTTAAAAATGCTGCCACTTTAGCTATCGGTAATAAGGCAGACTTTACTATTTTTGATGTTAATGATTGTGATGAAAAAGTTACCGATTCACAAGGAAATGAGATGACTATGAAATCAGCTTTTGAGCCAAAAATGGTAATATCAGGCGCTAAAACCTTTTTGGCAGAACGAACAAAAACTCCACAGAACAACAGTTAATATAATGAATGAGAAAGTCAATAATATAAATAATAATTTAGTCCTCGAAGTTGATGGACTAAGTACACAATTTATTTATAAAAATCGAATAGCAAAAGCTGTTAGAGATGTTTCATTTAAATTAGAAAAAGGCAAAACGTTGGCAGTAGTTGGCGAATCAGGCTCTGGAAAATCTGTTACTGCCTTATCAATCATGGGACTTCTAAGTTTTCCTGGTGAAGTAACAGCAGGAAAAATATTGTATCGTCATTCAAATGGCAATATTCTTGATTTAAGTGCTATTGATGAAAAGACACATAGAAAAGTTCGTGGTGCAGAGATTTCAATGATTTTTCAAGAGCCAATGACCTCACTTAATCCACTCTTTACAATTGGTGATCAAATTAGCGAAATGCTTCGACTGCATGATTCATCTTCAAAAGGAGATGCCATGCAAAGAGCGATTGAGATTCTTGACTTAGTTGAAATTCCAAGCGCAAAAGAGCGAATTAATGATTACCCGCACCAACTTTCTGGTGGTATGCGCCAACGGGTAATGATCGCTATTGCTTTGGTTTGTAATCCAACTTTGTTAATTGCAGACGAGCCAACTACTGCTTTAGATGTCACAATTCAAGCTCAAATTTTGGATTTAATGAGACGACTTCAAGCTGAACTATCAATGTCTATCCTATTTATTACACATAGTATGGGTGTTGTCGCAGAAGTTGCTGATGAGGTGGCTGTAATGTACGCAGGGGAAGTCATTGAACAGGGCAAAGTTCTCTCTTTATTTGAGAAGCCATCGCACCCTTATACTCAAGGATTACTTGCCTCAATCCCAAATGCCAAAAGAGATATTGATAAGGACGGCAATCGAACTCGACTTAAACCAATAGAGGGTATTGTTCCATCACTATATGCTACTCCAAAAGGTTGCGCTTTTGCACCACGCTGCCAATATAGTGAATCAAAATGTAGTGAGCAAGCTAGACTATTACCAATTCAAGTTGATCATCTGTCCCGTTGCTGGAAATCTGAGGTGACAGTATGATCAATACCAAGGATTTCATCTCTATTGATCACTTAACAAAAACCTTTCATACTAATTCAGGGAATGTAAAAGCTGTTAATGATGTTAGTTTCAATATTCGTAAGGGCTCTATAGTTGGTCTAGTTGGAGAATCTGGATCAGGAAAGACAACTTTGGGTCGCTGCATTCTTCGACTAATAGAGCCATCTTCTGGAAATATTCATATTGAAGGAGCAAACTTACTTAATTTCAATAATAGTAAGCTTAGAGCAATGCGAAAGCGCATACAAATTATCTTTCAAGATCCTTTTTCTAGTCTAAATCCTCGTATGAGAATTGAAGATATTATTGCAGAGGGTATTAAAGTTCACGATAAGTTAATAAGTAAAAATGAACGCTTAACGAGAGTGGCTGAATTGATGGAAGAGGTCGGCCTTCAAGCTGAACAAATGTCTCGCTATCCTCATGAATTTTCAGGTGGCCAACGACAAAGGGTCGGTATTGCTCGTGCTCTGGCTGTTAATCCAGAATTTATCGTTGCTGATGAAAGTGTTTCAGCACTAGATGTTTCAGTGCAAGCTCAAATACTGAACCTCATGCTAACTCTTAGAGACAAACACAATCTTACAATTCTATTTATTGCACATGATTTAAGTGTTGTAGAATATTTATGTGACGATTTAGTAGTTTTGTATCTTGGAAAGATCGTTGAATCAGGCAGTGCTAAAGACGTCTATTCAAACCCTCAACACCCCTACACTAGAGCATTATTGTCTGCAGTTCCTATACCTGACCCTAGAGCAAATATTGATAGAGAAATACTCAAAGGAGATATACCAAGCCCATTATCTCCACCTCCAGGATGCGTCTTTCAGACTCGCTGTAAGTTCGCTGATGCAAAGTGTTTAGAAGCAACACCACCAACAGTAAATATTAATAAAAGGCACTCAGCTGCCTGTTTAAAACTAGGAGAATTAAAATGAAATCTACCAAAACTACAACACCAGAAGAGAGGCTGGATGAACTAGGCTATATTCTTCCTAGAATACCGCCAGCACCTATTGGTAATTTTATTAACACTAAGCGAGTTGGCAATTTAATCTATATCTCTGGACAAGGCCCATTGACATTGAATGGTGAACTTAAAACAGGGAAAGTGGGTCAAGATGTAAATGAAGAAGAGGCCATAGAACACGCCAAAATTGTAGCTATTAATATTATTGCATCATTGAAGCATGAGCTTGGCTCACTCTCCAAAGTAAAAGGGTTTGTTAAATTATTTGGGATGGTAAACTCAGACCCCTTATTTGAAAATCATCCATTGGTAATTAATGGATGTTCTGATTTAATATGTAAAGTTTTTGGTGATAAAGGCATTCATACGCGTTCTGCAATTGGCGTTGGTTCATTGCCAAATAATATTACTGTTGAAATAGAAGCAATTGTGGAGTTTATTGACTAAAAAGAACCAATTGCCAATTCAATTTTATTAGCAGAATTTTGAACTTCTGTAGTGAAATATTCGATATTACTACTGGCTTTTTGTTCGGGTAGTACTACAGAAATAGTTGCTATACAAGAGCCATCTCGACCTTTAATGGGAGCCGCAATACAGGAGACAGAAAACTCAGATAAACTCACCTGAATTGCAAGACCCGCTGTAAATTCTTCTTTTGAAGTTTTTGATAGTTCTACTGGATCTATTATTGTGTTACTATTTGGTGAAGTCTCAGAATACTTCCTAAACATCTCAAGACATTCGTTTTCCTCCATGTGTCCAACCAAAAGACGACCTGATGCAGTCCAATTAATTGGCGTTCTAGAGCCTATATGCGAAGCAACATGAAAGTGTTCATTACCAGTTGCCATAGCTGTGACAACCATTTTTCCTTCATCTAGAGTGCAAATTTGAATCGTTTCTTTAAGATGTGCCGCAAGATGATCCATTTCTTTTTTTGCTTCAAGCAAAATGTCCATCTTTGCCTCATAAGCTAATCCATAACGCAGAAGTCGAGGACCAAGCCAGACCAAATTATTACTATCTTTAGTAAGCATTTGACGAGCTACTAAGTCTTCTACAATTGAATAAATAGTTGATATTGGTGCACCAATTGTCTTGGCTATATCATATGCACTGGCAGGTCTAGCAAAATCAGTCAGCACATCAAGTATTTGCAACGACCTCTCAATTCCGCTTATTCTGTTTCTTGGTTTTGTTTTCTTTTCATTCATGGTCATAGTCATTTAGTATTACGTATTTATGTATTACGTATTTATGTATTAAATTATACTATTAAGGAATAGTTCTTTTTAGAATAATTAATGATATAACTAAAGAATAAAAATATTTATAAATCGACTGGAATTATCGCACCATTATATTTTATAACTTTAGAAGCTAGTTTGTGGCCATGAATAAGACTAATTGCTTGAGAAAACCCATTAATTAATGCAGCTAAATAAGCGCCATTAAAACTATCGCCTGCAGCAGTTGAATCTATAACATTTCTTTCAGTTTTATAAATTTCACTTTGCTCATTGTTACTTAAACTATAAGGCCCCTTTTCACCTCTTTTTAAGGCGCCAAATTTAACCCCAAATTTAACAAGATTGTTGACAACATCTTTTTCATTTTGAAGGTCAAACAATTCTTTCTCATCATCTATTGAAGGTAAAGCAACATCAACTATTTGCCAATATTTTGAAATAACTGATCTTGCCATCTTCTTTGATTTCCATAAAATTTTTCTATAGTTGGAATCAAAGACTATTAAGCCACCATTATTTCGATATTCTGTCAGAAAGTGATGCAAGTCCTCTTGGATATTAATTGGAAGAATAGCCACTGAAATTGCTGAAATATAGATTAAATCAAATTTTAATAGATCATCAAATTTAACTCTATTTGGAGTTGAAAATAAAGTCTTAGCGGCTGAATTATTTCGCCAATACTTAAAACTTCTCTCACCTTGATCATTGGTATTTATTTGGTATGCACCAGGCTTTAAGTTAGCTCTTCTTTCAATAAAATCTGTTTTCACAGCTTCAGAAGATATGTAATCAATCATTTGTTGAGAAACTGAATCATCGCCTAAAGCTGTAAAATAGGAAACTACCTTCTTTTTATTGTTGAGCTCTCGTTTTAGGTATATTGCAGTATTTAAGCTGTCACCTGAAAATTTTAATTCATTCACTTGATCGCTTATTTCAACCATAGGCTCGCCAATAACTGCAACTGAATTAACTTGCATTAATTTTTTGCTAAGTTTATTCTCATAATTTAATTTAGACACAAGTAAAACCACAATCAATCATTATTGATGCGCCAGTTTTATGTACACGATATTTAATTTTTTCCATTAATTTGGTTTTTTTTAATTATATTGTGGATCTTTGAAGATATATATAGTGAATGTTATAATCTAAGACTAAGTTTATATTATCTTGAAAGTCCGTATTTATTATAAGGTAATATTTATTACTTTATAAGATAATATATTACTTTATAATATAATAATTAATCTAAACACACTTATATAATTTTGATATTTAATGCAAGGTAATTAAGCGATAATGAGTTCGAAAACAAATAAAGTAGATTGGTCTTTTTATATAGAAAATGGGTTTACACCCTTAGTTAATGTATCAGGAACGATGACTTCTATTGGTGCCTCAATAATGATTGATGATGCTCAATTAGCAATGCAGTCAATTTCTCCTCACTTTATTAAAATTCACGAACTTCAATCAAGCGCCAGTAAAATTATTAGTGAGTTAACTGGTGCAGAATCAGGCTTCATAACTGCCTCAGCTGGAGCAGGAATTACTTTATCTATAGCTGCTGTAATGACTGGAAAAAATCCAGGATTAATCGAAAAACTTCCTAATACTGAAGGTTTAAAAACAGAGGTTTTAGTCCAATCTGGTCATTTATGTAATTATGGTGGAACTGTCGATCAAGCAATAAGATTGTCTGGAGCCACTACCGTTTCATTTGGTCAATCAACACAAGTACAAGATCACCAACTTTATAATGCTATAAGTGAAAATACAGCGGCTGGTTTATATGTTGTTTCTCATCACGTTGTTGAATATGGTCAAATGTCTTTTGATTGCTTTTGTAGAATTTGCCACGAAAAAGGTATTCCAGTTATTGTTGATGCAGCTTCTGAGTATGATTTGAAAATATTTATTGACAAAGGCGCAGATATTGCAATATATTCATCCCATAAGTTCCTTGGAGGTCCAACAGCTGGTATTGTTGCAGGAAAATCCGATTTGATTCAAGCATGCTATATGCAAAATATTGGTCTTGGAAGGCTTATGAAGGTTGGCAAAGAAAGTGTTTTTGGTGCCATGTCTGCCCTTAAAGCCTGGAAAGAACGAGATCATGAAGCTATTAGGAAAACTGAAACTAATGCACTCAATTTATGGCAACAATCAGCAATAGGTTTTAATGGTGTCCAAGCTAATATTGTTGGAGACCCAACAAATAATCCACTATCTAGATTAAAAATTAGTATTAATAAAAACATATTTAAATCAAGCGCTGCATCAGTAGCTCAAGCGCTGTCACGCTGTGAAACTCCTATTATTGTTAGAGATCATGAAGTTGAACTCGGATACTTTCAGTTAGATCCTTGTAATTTAGCTGATGGCCATGCTGAAATTGTTGCCTCAAATTTACATAATGTTCTAAAAAGTGCATCCATTAATCCTCTTTCTGAGGTTGATCTAGATGCACACCGCAATAGCTCTATCCAAGGGTATTTAGATTGGAAATAATGACTAAGAAAATTGATGATATTTTCAGAAATACTTCTGTAATTCCTATACTTTCAATCAATAGCCTTGCTGATTCTATTAGTATTGCTAAAACTCTTATGAGTGGTGGTTTAAATGTAATAGAGGTTACTCTTAGGACCGATTATGGCCTGCAGGCAATAAAAGAGTTAAAGAGCTCCATTCCTGAATTGATTATTGGTGCTGGAACAGTTACTACTCCTGATCAATTTGAAAGTGCGAATAAAGCAGGTGCAGACTTTATTGTGAGCCCTGGACATACTAGAGATCTCTTAAAGGCCGCTAGTGAGGGCAATATCCCAACTATACCGGGAGTTTCAACCCCTAGTGAAGCAATGCTTGCAATGGATTTTGGCTTCAACCGCTTGAAACTTTTTCCAGCTGAAACTATAGGTGGCGTAAATTTCTTAAGAGCAATTAATGGACCCTTTCCTGAACTTAAATTCTGCGCAACAGGAGGGATTACTATTGATAACGCTTCTCAATATTTATCATTGAGTAATGTCTTTTGTGTTGGGGGCTCGTGGTTAACCCCCAATAAACTTGTAGAATTAGAGAAATGGAAGGATATTGAATTACTTGCAATTGAAGCATCAAATCTTTAAGTTAGATTTTTAGATAAGCTTTACTTTAAACTATAGAACATTATCAGCTGAAACCTCGATAGCGTGCAGCATTGAGCGTCCAAATGAGCGCATCGTTAAGAGAACGTAGGAATCTTCGCCATCTCTAAAGATAATGGTTCCTATATGCTCCATGATTGTCCTAGATACGCCTCCAACAGAAAACGCCTCAGGACTTAAATCGATCGGACAGATCCTCTCAAGAACATCTCTACTTCTAACGCCGCTAACCCTGATCATTGCCCAAGTATCGGACTGATCGGTGTAGTATGCAGGCGCAGATAAACGGCCTGAAAGGTGAGACTCAGCATCATTACCTTTATAGGTAAAGTACGCTAAAACTTGGTTCTTTTGCAAACGCCAGAGCGTGATCGAAGAATCCTTTGACTCTGTTGAGCACTCCATTTCTGGAAGCTTTAGACCGCAAGAGTTATCGATTGAAGATTCAACTTCGCTAAACTTCTCTCTTGGAAGTGCAACCATCACGAGTGACTTGTCGGTGACCTCAGTGATGTTGAAGCCATCCATCTCTATTTCTACGCCACCTAGCGGTGACTCTGCTAACATTTCGTAATCAGACACGTAAACGCCCTCCTTCAGGATCATAGAAGTGTGGACTACAAATCTCAACCTCTATATCACTATTTCTAACTAAATCAACGGCGCGAACAAACTCACCTTTTCTGTTTAGACCATCTTTAATAAAACCAAGACCAATGTAGCAACCCAGCATCGGCGAGTAGATCGACGAAGAAATCCAGCCCTGATCATTGTGTGTGGTCGCCTCATCTCTAAGTCCTAGCAAATGTGCACCAGCCATGGAGTGACCTTTATCAACCAAGTCACCTTTGTTAACCGGTTTAAAGCCAACCATCTGCATACGATCATTTCTAAGTAGCTCTTCTCTTTGTCCTAATTTGTAACCGATAAAGTCTTTTTTGCCTGAGACCATGCCGCCCATTCCAAGATCATAAGCACTCGTTTGACCATTTAGTTCTGGTCCTGCTGCGTGTCCTTTTTCAATTCTCATGACGCCAAGCGCCTCAGTACCATAAGGAACCACATCAAACTCTTCGCCTGCCTCCATCATCGCTCTCATTAGAGCATCTCCGTAGCGCGTTGGAACCGCAATTTCATAGGCCAATTCGCCCGAGAAAGAGATTCTAAAGAGTCTTGCAGGGATGCCGCCACAAACAGTGATTGCACCTGCCCCCATGAACGGGAATGCTTCATTTGAAATGTCGTGCTCTGGGTCAACAATCTTTTGTAGCAATTTACGAGAGTTGGGTCCCGCGACTGCATATTGCGCGTACTGCTCTGTCACTGAAATCATGTGGACATCGAGATCAGGCCATAGCACCTGGTGACAGAACTGAAGGTGACGATATACGCTGACCGCGTTAGCAGTCGTTGTCGTCATCACAAAGTGATCTTCAGCGAGTCTTGCTGTTGTTCCATCATCCATCGCCATACTGTCTTCTCTAAGCATCAGACCGTACCTAGTCTTTCCGACCGGCAGCTTTGCAAAAGCGTTGACATAAACCTTGTTCAAGAATTCAGAAACATCTGAACCCTTAATATCAATTTTTCCTAGAGTGGTTACATCACAAATACCGACAGAAGAGCGCGTCTTAATAACTTCACGGTCAACGGATTGACGCCAGTGCGTCTCACCCGGCTGAGGGAACCATTGCGAGCGATACCACATACCCACTTCAACGAACACAGCGCCCTGCTCTTCAGACCACTTGTGGCTCGGTGTGTACCTTGTTGGATAGAACTCCATCCCTCTTCTTCTTCCAGCAAATGCGCCGACTGCAACAGGGGAGTATGGTGGTCTGAAAATCGTTGATCCAGTCTCTTCCATGGTTTGTCCCATGTTTTCAGCCATGATTCCGATACCCAAAACGTTAGCCGTTTTGCCCTGATCGGTTGCCATACCTAATGTAGTGTAACGCTTGACGTGCTCAACGGATTTAAATCCTTCCTGGTTCGCTAAGCGAACATCTTTCGCGGTGACGTCATTCTGGAAATCAACCCATGCGCGATTTTTACCGCTTGGAACGCCCCAGTTAGCGACTACATTGTATGGAACGGCTGGCGTAGACGCAGCCTTAAGATCAGAGGCTTTATAGCCGAGATCTGAAGCCACGGTAGATCCTAATTCATGTCCCTCTTTGATTGCATCAGAGAGCATCATTGTTCCTTTTGCTCTTCCTGCAACCGACATCCCAGGAGGTGTTGCCTCGTCAGGAATAAATGAGGCGATCTCCTCATTCCACTTTGGAATGCCTCTGTGGTGACAAGTTAAATGTAGGTTTGGATTCCAACCACCCGAAACAGCCAGTGAATCGGTGTCAATCGTTTTACCGTTTGAAAGCGTGATTGATTTAAGGGCTCTTCGTCCTTTAGTATCAACGACATCGGTACCCATAAAGATTTCAGCGCCCTGGATTGGCATCACTGGGCTAATAGAGCGAGAATCAATCACCGCAACCACTCTGACACCTTTAGATCTTAAATCCTTGGCCGTTTGCCAGCCGTCATCATTGTTGGTGTAGACAGATACTTTTTCACCTGTTGCAACCGCAAAACGATTGATATAAGCTCTCACAGCGCCAGCAAGCATAATGCCTGGGCGGTCATTGTTTCCAAAGGCTATTGAGCGCTCGATTGCGCCAGCACAAAGAATTGATTTTTTTGCATATATTCGCCAGTTGACCTGTCTCGGCTTATTGCTATCTTCTCTAGACTCTGACGATCTGTTTTCGAGTGCGCCATAGATGCCGTGATCATAAACACCAAAAATCGTCGTGTCTGACATCAAGGTGACGTTGTCCATTGCGCTGAGTTTAGCGACCGCATTTTTGGCCCACTCGCTACCAGGAATATTATCAACCTTAGCCGTTCCTGAATTTAAACGACCTCCCATCAGGAAGTCTTCATCAGCCAGTATTACTTTTGCACCTGAACTTGCAGCCGTTAGAGCAGCGGATAAACCTGATGCGCCGGCTCCAATAATTAAAATATCGCAGTAACGGAATCCTTTGTCATAAGTATCCGGATCTGGTTCTTTTGAGAGCGTTCCTAGTCCGGCTGAGTTTCGAATCGCTGGCTCATAAATTTTTTCCCAAAAAGCCTTTGGCCACATAAAAGTTTTGTAATAAAAACCTGCACCCAGCAGCGGCGCGAAAAAGTCTGTTATCGCCATCAAATCAAAGCTAAGTGGACCTCTATGGTTTTGACTGTTCGCCTCTAAACCATTGTAGAGCTGAGTCACGGTTGCGCGCGTATTTGGCTCCTTATGCGCACCGCTTCCAATTTCCATAATGGCGTTAGGCTCTTCAGAACCTACGGTCACGATTCCGCGTGGACGGTGATACTTAAAGGACCTACCGACCAGGTGTTTGTTGTTGGCAAGTAGCGCAGATGCCAACGTGTCTCCCTCGCAGCCTCTTAATATTTGACCATTAAAAGTAAAGGTTATCGTTTTATCTTGGTCTATCAGACCGCCATCTTTTCTATGTGTTTGACTCATTTTCCACGACCCATTGCTCTTGAGACATCTTGAGCAAGCTCAACCTTTGATATCTCATGTGTTAAAGTGTTTCTAGTCACAACCAGCCAAGACTGGTCACCCTGCTCGTGATACCAAAGCTCTTGATGGTCACCCGCAATATTTTCTCTAATGTATTGATATTGATAGAAGTCTTCAGCTGATGCTTCTTCTTCCCAATTAGTCGGCCTATTTATAAGGTCAGTCGACCCAAGATAGACAAATTCTTCTGAATCTCGAGGACCTAGTAGTGGATGATTAATGATCATGTTACGTCCTCCTTAGTGTAAGTTAGGTTGAGCACCAACGCCCTTTTCATCGATAATAGCGCCGCGCCTAAATCGATCCAGTTTGTAAGCTGTTGCCACTTCATGTGACTCGTTAGTTGCTAGTAAATGGGCATAACAAAATCCACTTGCAGGTGTCGCCTTAAAGCCACCGTAACACCAGCCACCATTAAAGAATAACTCTTCAACCTCTGTGCTGTCAATAAACGGAGATCCATCCATAGACATATCCATAATTCCGCCCCACATTCTAAGTAATCGTGCACGGCCAATCGATGGCATGATCGCCATACCGCCCGAACAAACATCTTCAACTACCGGTAAGTTTCCTCTCTGCGCATAGGTGTTATAACCGTCAATATCACCGCCAAATACTAAGCCGCCCTTGTCAGACTGAGAGCAATAGAAATGACCTGCACCAAAAGTAATCACGTTATCCATAACAGGCTTTAAGCCCTCCGTTACAAACGCCTGAAGTACATGGCTTTCAATTGGCAACTTAATGCCCGCTTTCGCCATCACTCTGCCAGACGATCCGGCAACACAAACGCCAACCCTGCCCGCTTTAATTTCACCTTTAGAAGTTTTAACACCGAGGCATTTTCCATTCTCAATATTAAATCCGGTCACCTCACAGTTCTGAATAATATCAACCCCAAGGTCACTCGCTCCTCTTGCGTAACCCCAAGCAACCGCGTCATGTCTCACTGTTCCGCCGCGAGGCTGAGCGAGGGCTGCTTTAATTGGGAATCTTGGATTATCCATATCTAAGAATGGGTATCTTTCCTTGACCTCTTTCGCTTCTATAAACTCACAGCCAGCATCTGCAAAAAGCATTGCATTGCCTCTTCTAATAAAGGCGTCTCTCTGCGCATCGGAATGAATCAAGTTCATAATACCGCGCTGAGATACCATCGCGTTGTAGTTTAAGTCTTGCTCTAGGTTTTCCCAAAGCTGCATAGACATTTCATAAAATGGCTCGTTACCTGGAAGCAAATAGTTTGAACGAATAATGGTTGTATTTCTACCCACATTACCGCCACCAATCCAGCCCTTCTCGAGAACAGCTACATTGGTAATTCCATGATTTTTTGCTAGATAATAAGCAGTCGCCAAACCGTGACCACCACCACCAACAATAATAACATCATAGCCATCAGCCTTTGGCTCAGCATCACGCCAAGTCGGCTCCCAGCCTTTGTGGCCAGTTAATGCTTCTTTTAATACTTTAAAGGCAGAATATTTTGTCTTGCTCACAATTTAACTCCAAGGATAAGGACTATTCGATACCGGGTGTAATTTTCCTTCTTTAAAGCGACTAAACCTAAAAGGCTCTAGAAGCTCTTGTTTTTCTCCTAACAACTCTTCAGCCACTAAGCATCCAACACCAAGCATTTTGTAACCATGATTGCTGTCTGCAATGATGGTTACGTTGTTATTAAAGGTGTCAATGACTGGAAAACTATCAGCAGTCATACAACCTATACCACCTGAAGGCTCCTTGTGGTAATGAGGCATCATACCCTCAAACCTTTTGTGGCAGTGTGCAAGAGCAGAAACCCACATTTCTGGAAAATCTTTACTGGCAACAAACTCAGTACTAGCAGGACCATAAGGATCGATCGCAACATCATCGACTGGCGTGTCTACTGTATAAGGAGCTGCACCACCCTGGATACCACCAAAGCCCCAATCCGGCTTGTAGTAGATACCCCATAGTTGGTCCGTAATCAATGAACCATCGACGGTAGAATATAAAGGAGCATCGGTATCGACGTGAAGTACTGGTGGAATTTTGCCATCGTTAGTCACCAATGTTTCTGGTGGAATCTCTAAGACGCCTTCCTCCAATTGCCAAAAACGCCACATGTCAATCCCTTCATGAACGTTACCCTCTAAATCTTTCAATTCAATTTGTGAAGGCAAACCAAGCATATGCCAAAAATCACGAACCCATGGCCCAGCTCCGATAATTAAGTTGTCACATTGAATTGTTCCTTTATCTGTGACTACAGCAGTAACATTTTGACCTGCACCTTCAGTTTCAAAACCGGTTATTTCAGTCTCAAGGACAACCGTGACGCCAAGGTCAAATACTTTCTTAGAGAGGCCTTCCATTGCCTTAACATTGTTCGCGTAGCCACCAGGCTTTTCATGAAGAACTGAGGTAATGCCTTCAGCCTGCCAATCGTCAAAAAGATTGAGCATGTATTCACGTGACTCTTCTTCACCTTCAATAAAGACACTTTCGTAACCAATCGCAGCTTGCTCAGTATGAATTTGCTTAACATCTTCTCTCATTTTTTCGCATGAGATCTGCATATATCCATTTGCATGGTAGCTAAAAGCCTCTGGATCACTTTCCCAGATACTAACCGAGTGAGCCATCAGTTTGCGCATTGCAGGTTGGAAGTAATTATTTCGAACAACGCCGCAAGCGATACCGGTCGCACCTGCTGCTATCTTGTCTGCTTTATCAATGATAACAATGCGACCATCGATACTTTCTCCTTTCTCCGTTAAGCGTTCAGCTAGCCTCCATGCTGTTGATAATCCGTGAATTCCTGCACCAGCGATGACATATTCGGCTTGACTAGGTAATGACATATTTGTCTCCTTAAGATGATTTATTTAGTTAAAGGTGTAATAAAGTAACTTTTTTTTGTTAGCATTATTATCAATAAATTGGAAGGAGGTAATAGTTAAAAAATTCAAACTAAAGTGAAAATAATTCTAAAAGCCTCTAAAAAAAAATAATATACTTTTCCACAAAAATTTAAAGGGTGGTCTGTTTTTTGTTATGATTAACAAAAAGCCTTAAAAATAAGTGACTACTTGGTCTAAAGAAGACTATGTCTCATCGAAATTTTTTAATGGGTTAAATTGACTTAAGGACTCAATTTGAACATAAATTATAAAAATTAAGTATAATTATATTCAACATTTAGGAAAAATAATTTCAACATTTAGGAAAAATAATGTCTCGTAGATACTATAAATTACCGCCACTCACATCACTAGCAACTTTTGAAACTGCTGCACGCCACAGAAGTTTTAAAGGTGCAGCCGAAGAACTAGGAGTCACTCCAGGCGCGGTCAGTCATCAAATTAAGTTTCTAGAAACCGAGCTTGGTCTTTCCTTATTTGATAGAAAACACCACGGTAATAATTTAACAGATCATGGCGAATCTTTATTTGCTGTTCTTCAGAGCAGCTTTACCGCAGTATCCTCGACTCTGGCCAATCTCAGACGCTCTGCCAGTGACAAAGAGGTCATCATTAGTGCAACCACTGCCGTTTCATTCCTTTGGTTACCACCGCGTTTGGCTCAATTTTGGAAACAGCACCCAGAAATACCGGTTAATCAGCACGTCACAGACAATCCAGACTCGCAAGGCGTTGCGGTTGACTTAAAGATCTGTTACGGATTCGTTGAAAATGAATCCACCCAAAAACATACCCTTTTTCAGGATGAATTAGTCCCGGTTTGTAGCCCTGCTTATGCGAAAGAATTTCCGGACCAGTCCATTGAAGAGTTGGCACAAGCCCCCCTTATTCATCTCAGAGCAAAAGACAAGAACTGGTCCAATTGGTTTTCATGGTTCAGTGCTCTAGGCTACAAAGGAAAAATCTCTCCTGGAATTCACGTCAATAACTATATGATTGGACTTCAAGCAGCCTCTGATGGTATGGGAATAGCGCTAGGTTGGAAGCATCTCTGTAAGCCCAAAATTGATAGCGGAGAATTAGTGATTCTTGGCGACACATCGATACCAGCGCCTTCAGCTATTTACATCATGAGCGAGAAGGAAGAGCTTCTTCCTGAGAATGTAAAAATACTAAGAGATTTCTTAATCTCTAAGGCTCAAATATAATAATTCATCTTATTGAAATTTTTTCAATTTTTTAATTGAATTTTTTTGGTCATTTTTATCTCTAACCGATAGTATCATATCGTTTTTTTGATGAATTTATTTCAGTGTCTTCAATTCCACTCAGCAATTTAGATTCAGTCCTGACTTCAACCGATAAAGCCAAAGGACTTCCAAATCAGCACTACATCAGTGAGGCCGTCTTTGAGGAAGAAAAAGAAGCCATTCTCTTTGACAACTGGTCAGCCATTGGGACTGGCAAAGATATACCGAATCCAGGCGATGTCAAGCCAATGAACTTTGTAGGTATGCCTATTATTTTGGTTCGAGACTCGAGCGGTGATATCAATGTCTTTCAAAATACTTGCCGTCACAGAGGCATGATTTTGATTGATGAGCCTACCAACATCAGTGGTGTTATTCGATGCCCCTATCATAGCTGGTGCTACGACCTGAAAGGAGAGCTCTGTGCGACCCCTATGGTGGGTGGAACCGATACCAACTCCCATGAATCCATCAACCATCAAGAGCTCGGCTTATTTGAAATTCGCTCAACTGTCTGGCAAGACATTATTTTTGTCAATATATCAGGCAAAGCGCCTGAGTTTAATGATTACGCCTCAAAGGTCATCGAGAGGTGGTCTGAATTTAAAGAGCCTCTTTATCATGGCGGGAAGAACTCATCTTTCTCACTTACCTTAGAGACGAACTGGAAGCTTGCAGTTGAGAACTACTGTGAGAGCTACCATTTGCCGTGGGTTCACCCTGAGCTCAACGTAACATCGAGCATTGAGGATCATTACCATATCGAGGAAATGGGCTGTTTTTCAGGCCAAGGCTCTCACATATACAATCAAATTAAAAGCGAAGACGGAGACGTATTTCCAGATTTTGATGGCCTCTCTAGTAAGTGGGATAAATCGAGTGAATACATTGCTTTATATCCGAACGTCCTTTTAGGGGTTCATAGAGATCACTTTTTTTCCATCATTATTGAGCCGATTGCGACCAACAAAACAATCGAGCATATCTCACTTTACTATTCAAAAAATCCCTCAGAAATGCCTCAATTAAATCCACTAATAGATGAAAATGCTTCTTTCTGGAAAACGGTATTCAGAGAAGACATTGGCGTTGTTGAAGGTATGCAGCGCGGCAGAAACGGACTTATGTTTGACGGCGGCAAGTTCTCACCTGTGATGGACAGTGCAACCCACTGCTTTCACCACTGGATTGCCCAATCCATTAAAGACTTTAGATCTAAAAAATCTCGCTTATAGCCTGGCTTGGTAAGCGGTCAAAGTATTTTCAAGAAGTACAGCAATAGTCATCGGTCCAACACCTCCAGGAACGGGAGATATGGCAGAAACCTTGTCTTTAACATCATCAAAATCAACATCACCGGCCAGAGTTCCATCCTCAAGACGATTAATACCCACATCAATAATAACTGCGCCCTCTTTGACCCAGTCTGATTTCACAAGATTTGCAACGCCAGCTGCAGCAATTATGACGTCAGCTGATTTTGATTTTTGAGTGATGTCTTTGGTCTCTTTATGACAAACTTGAACCGTGGCACCGGCGTTAAGAAGCTCCATAGCCATTGGCCTTCCAACGATATTAGAAGCGCCAATGATGACGCAATCCTTGCCCCTTAAATCGCATTTGATAGAGGCGAGCATCTTCATGATGCCTTTGGGTGTACAGGGGCTAATAAATGGCTTATTCTGGCTTAATTTGCCAACATTTTCACTACTAAAGCCATCAACATCCTTTTCAGGAATAATGGCCTCAATGATTTTGTTTGAGTCGATATGAGATGGAAGAGGCAATTGCACCAATATCCCATCGATCGTAGGATTTTCATTAAGACGATACACCTCTGACAACAACTCTTCTTCAGTAATGTTTGCTGATTTATGAATTTGATCCGAATAAAAACCAACCTCAACGCAGGCTCTTGACTTATTTCTCACATAAACTTGAGAAGCTTGATCGTCACCCACCAGTAGCACTGCCAAGCCAGGCGGTCTTGAATATTGCTTAACTTCATTGGCAATATTTTTTCTAAGATTCTGAGCAAGTGTTTTGCCGTCAATAACCTTCATTGATAACTCTCCATATTTATAGATTTATACATTGATATTATCAACAGAATGATTAAATAAAATGGTAATTAATTTCACTTAGATTTGAATTTAAAAGGGTACTATTAGATATAAATAGAATCTAGTCAATTCCTAGTAACTTTCTTCTTTGTGCGGCCCATTTTTGAATTATATGGTCAACAGTAAGTCCAATTGAAGCAACACAAAATCCAAGCAATAAACCATTACCTATTCCCTGTTTATCAGACAAAGCTTTGATAATGTACTGACCTAAATCTTCAGTACCAATGAAAGCGCCAATAATAACCATAAATAGGGCGAAAATAACGGTCTGATTGATCCCTAGCATAATATGCGGAAAGGCAAGTGGTAACTCAATCTTCATCCATCTTTGTATTCTAGATACGCCCGACATTGAGCCTGCATCTTGCAAAGATTCTGGCACGCTAATCAGGCCTTCAACAGTGTAACGAGTCGCAGGAATCGTTGCATAGACAATAACAGCAATCAAGACTGAAGTATCCGTTATTCCAAATAGTATCATTACTGGTATTAAATATACAAACGATGGGAAAGTTTGAAAGGTGTCACAAACTAGCAAAATAAACTTTGTAGCTGCTCTACTTTGAGCACACAATGTGCCAACTGTTATTCCGATAACGGCCGAGACTATAACTCCGAAAGTTGCCATATAGGTTGTAATAAGGGCTCTTTCCCACCACTCTAGAAGAGCAATAAACAGCAAAAAGGATCCAACTACAATTGCAGATCTGACTCCTCCAACAATGTAGCCAACTCCCATCACTAAAAAGAATGTTGCGATAACTGGCATTGATAAGAATGCTTCCCTCATAGGGAAAAGTACATCAACAATCAGCCATTTATTGAAGCCTTGTAAAGAAAAAAAGAAGGTCTGCAAAAACCAATCAATTCCGTCTTGGAACATGGGGCCTAGAGTTATTCCCTTGTTGTGAGGGATTAAATATAAATAATTGATGCCATCACCAAATAACAAAGAGCCAATAAAGGAAAGAATTACACCAAAGAATAAAATTGCAAGAAACATTAAGGACCACTTATGTTTTTGCATGAAAGGAAGGTCGGCAAAATAGTCGGTTTGTTTATTGGCCCACGCCAAAGACAACTTATCTAAAACTACGGCAATGAGAACAATGCACACACCTAATTCCAAGGCTACGCCAACAGCAAGCGTGTTAAGTGCGGCCAATAAATTAAAACCTAACCCCCTTGCTCCAATAAATGAAGCTATCACTGCCATCGCTAAGCACTGCATGATCACTTGGTTTATACCAATTAAGATGTCACGCCTAGCCGTAGGAATCAAAACTTTAAACATCAGTTGATAATTATGACATCCACTCATCATGCCAGCATCAAGTACCTCTGGTGAGACTTTTTTAAGACCTAAAAGAGTCAAGCGAATCATCGGCGGAGTTGCAAAGATGATTGTTGCAATGGCGCCAGCCTGATCTCCAATTCCAAAAAACACCATCACCGGAACAAGATATGAAAAGTGAGGCATCGTTTGGGCTATGTTGAGTATAGGCGCTAGTGCTGACTCAACTGCTCGACTTTTAAACGACCAAACACCAAGGAGTAATCCTATAACAACAGAAACGGGTGCGGCAATCAAGACCAATGAAAGTGTCTGCATTGAGGGCTCCCATTGCCCAAAAACAGATATATAGATCGTTGAAAAAGCCACCAACATCGCAAGATTTCTACCCTGGAGAGCATAACCAAGCATAGTTCCGCCAGCGCAAACAACGGTCCAAGGAAGAGCTGGCCATACTGCCCACGGGTTTTCATCAATCCAATCCCAACTCGTAAAAGTAACAATCGTTTTAACGCCGCCCAAAAGAATTTCACGAACAAAATCAATTGCAAAAAGCAGAGTAGCCGAGATCCCTCGTGTCATTTCAAATATTAAAGCTGAATCTTCAAATTCCTCAATATCTGGATCATAAATTTCAACTGGAAACCAATCATACATCAAAAAATTTGCAAATTCAGTAACCACTCTGGGAAGTTCCCAGAAACTAGTTGATTCTGGTTCACCAAACAACCAAGTAAATAAACTTGGAGCTAAAAACATTCCCCCAAAAATTGATACCGGAACATACAGGAAAAATTTAGTCCAGTTTTGTTTAAACCAATCAACAATTGAAAGTTGGATTGATTGATTTATTTTATTGAAACTATTAAATATTAATCCAACCACAATTAAAAATGAAACAAATATGTAAGCTAGAGAATTATCAACTACTGGATTCAAGAAATTTATCTCAGGTATGCGTACGAATTGGGGTGGTAATTGACCACTTAGTAGCATACTGATCGACTCAGAAAATCCAGCCACAGGAACTATTTCACCTCTATCAACAGCCTTGATAAAGCTATCCCTAGTATCAATAATTTCACTGTACTGACCCGTCATCAAAATGAGGATGACAAAACCAAATAGAACAATACCTAATTGTATTAATTTTGGATGCTTTGAGTAATAATCCATAACTTAATCGTTCATATCTCTTGCTGAACGGTCGCCAAAGAGTATATGAAGAATAGTAGAACAGTTTAGTAGTCCTACAGTGTTACCCTTATCATCCAATACGGCAACAGGCTTTTGTTGACTTAAAACCTCTTCTGCAACGGTTTCAATAATTGCATCTTTTGAAACCTTAAGGTCGCTTAAATCAGCATTATTATCCACAGGATCCATAACAGATTCTATCTT
>Ga0206681_10000402_pt1 | contig 24002 bp, 15 predicted proteins | sample M150012015metaG_FD_161048 | JGI IMG/M metagenome (GOLD analysis project Ga0206681, IMG submission 161048) | Ammonia-oxidizing marine archaeal communities from Monterey Bay, California, United States - M1 500m 12015 | ecosystem: Environmental > Aquatic > Marine > Intertidal zone | place: USA... | reverse complement strand
TCCAAAAATCATGCAGGTGAGTGCATTCGGTGTCTTGCCCGGTTTTTGAGGAGGCCCTTGAGCAGGTTCAAGATTATCTATTGATTCAATGTTTTGATCAGACATAATACGGTATGTTAATTAAGTGAAATTAACTGGCGGTTTTTCATACTAACCGCCAGTTATGAATGGACTTAAAAATTTGCTCCAATAACAATCAGAAGCATTAAAAGTCCTAATACGGATAAGCCAATCCCTACCCAGGCGCTTCAGGTTGCGTTGTTGCTTCAGTTGAAGGCTGTGTGCCCTCTGGAGCTTCTGGTTGGTTTTCGTTGTTTTCCATGTTTTCTAGTTTAATAGTATATAAATATAAACGATTCAGCGAATTATTACCTTTTCCGTCATTATAAATTTGCCTTGATCCATAACAGACAAGAGGTATGTTCCTGATCCGATACCGGTCAAGTCCATCGCGCATATAGCGGAACAGGTTGTTTTTGTCCTAACAAACTTTCCGTTCAGGTCATAAAGCTGTAAAGTGTAATTAGCAATTTCTTCATCCAGAAGATCGATCCATATATAGTCTTCCGCCGGGTTAGGATAAACTCTAACATTATGCAGTGGATGTACATCTTCTAGCCCTACCGGTCCGGAGATCCAACCAAAGGTATATTCACCCGGTAATAGTGTATCCGTTGTTATATAGCCATAACCATCGGTGGGGCTGCCGGCAGTTTGTACGGTAGAGTTCTCCAGAACTACCCATTCGTTACCGGCTCCTCTGCGATAAAAGAGCCTTATGCTGTCTTCGTGAAATACTCCGGTTCCACCATCATCAAATAGCTCGTAATCAAGTGATCCTGGAGTTTGTCCTTTGTAAAACATTCTCAATTTCCCTCTGAAATTATTTCCGAATATTCCATGAACGGTCCAGTACCGCTCTTCGCTCAATTTGTATTGGGCATTCCAGCCATTAGGGTTCAGAAAGCCATCAGGGGCTACGTAGTTGTGCTCCGTTCGTAAGAAGACCGAATCATCAAGAGCATCTATAAACGGTCGTATTTCAGAATAATCAAGATTCAAATTGATCACTGTATAAAATACTTTATTCTCTCCTGTTACAGCCTGATTGATCTTGTCATTTTCATTCAGAAATGCAACGGTTGGATGGAAAGGTATCGTTACAATTGAAGAGTCCAGCATGCCACTTAGTATTACCTGTCCTGATGCTTTGTCCCAGTTTTCATCCATAAAAGTTACCTGAAACGGTACATTGTTGTAATACGATGGTGCGGCCCTAAGCCGTTGCTTGGTGTAGACGGTAACATCAAAATCAGAACCGTTGGGTGTTACGGCAAAGGAGTCTATTGAGAATTGAGGGAACCCCGGCTGCATTACCCAATCATCGAAAAAATCAGTAACATCTGTTGTTGATGTTGTATTCAGCTCATCTCTAAACTGCACAGAGTTGATCGTTTTGTGAGCTCGGTTAAGCTGAATGCCTTTAAGTCCCGCAAAGAAATTAGAATCGCCCATGACAGACCTTAGCGTATGCATAACATCCGCCCCTTTCTTATACGAGTGGTCCCCATAAGTGTACTGCGGAGGCACATTTGACAAAGCATAGTGCCCATTGTCGTTGATATGCGCATTAAGCAGAACATTTTTGTGATTATTTCGGACATTGTTTATATAGGTGTTGTATCCATATTTTCCCTCCAGAAAAAGATGTTCAGAATAGACTGCCATTCCCTCGTTGATCCACATTTCATTCTCAGATTCGGTAGTAACATAATTCCCCCACCATTGGTGAGACAGCTCGTGGGCCATTAGCGTTTCATATGATGTCCCTGCACCAAGCACTGCTTGAGGATAGCAAATGTTGGTTGTGTGTTCCATAGCCCCGGAGCTGAAGGGCACTGCAACAAAGCCGACCTTGTTCCATTTGAAGGCGCCATAGCTGGTTTCATAAATATCGATAGCGTCATCTAAGTTCTGAAAAGCATTTTTAAATGATGAAGTGTCGGATGCGGAAGAGATTAACCAAACGGGAATGTTTAATCCGGAAATGATGCTTGTGTGATCAAGACGTGCATGAGTATACGGTCCTACGGCCACATTAGCCAGATAAGAGGGGATCGGTTCATCAATAGACCACGACCTGACCAACGTGTCTCCGTTGGTCTGCTCACCGGTTATGTAGCCATTGCAATACGAGGTGTTACCATTGGTTGTAAGAATTTCGAAATTGTATTTTGCTCTCTCTTTAAAATTGTCAAAACAAGGATGCCAAACCCGACCATAATTGTGTGGATCAGCTGAAAATCCAACACCCAAATTATATGCATAACTCCCTTGAAAATAGAAGCCTCCCCAACCCGAAGCGTCTTGTTGGGGTGAACCATGGTAATAAACTACCACTGTTGTTGTATCCGTCGTGTTCAAAGTTGAAAGTAAATTGGCCGTTATCAGCGTGTCGTTATACCCATAGGTTACTAGTGTATCGTTCTGTGTGATCGAATCCACCGTAAGTTCAAGCAGATCCAGATTAATCTGGGAAATGCCGTTTTGTTTAGGATGAAACGTAACTGAACAATTTCCGGCAACCACTTGTGTCCCTGCATTGGAAAAATCAAGAAAGATATCGTAGGTTAAGACATTTATCGTGTCACTCCTTTTATTGTCATTTTCGCTGCTTTTTACAGTTCTGTTCAGAAGTAGTCCATTTCGGTGCCACTTGCAACTGTGATCATCATGTTGGCAATAACCTATGGAAACAACTGTCGAAAAGAGAAAAATCAGACATGCCTTCATGATCTAAGGGTTTAACTTTTCCAAAGTACCGAATAAATTATGTTATTTTCAAACAGGGATTATTCTTGGATTGCTAAATCAATAATTATTTGTTATTTTAGCAATGTGCATTGTATAGTAAATCTAGTATTCCCATGAAAGCCTCAACGGAACTGTTTGACCTTGTTAAATCACTGACAAAAAGTGAGAAAAGGTTTTTTAAGTTAACGTCATCTTTGCAAAGTGGCGAAAAGAACTATTTGAAGATATTTGACCATATAGAAAGACAAAAGGCGTATGATGAGGAAGAGTTAAAGCGTGCTTTTAAAAATGAAACATTCGTAAAACATTTTCCTTCCGAGAAAAACCACCTGTATAAGCTTATTCTTAAAAGTCTAAGGTCCTTTCATTCTGATAAAACCATAAGTTCTTTGTTAAAGCAGGAGGTTAAGAATATTGAAATTCTATATAGGAAAGCTTTGTTCTCCGAATGTAATAAATTCGTCTTCAGAGCGAAGAAACAGGCGGTACTACATGAGAAGTTCTATTATTGGTTTGAACTTTTAGGTTGGGAGAAATTGTTGCTTGAAGAGGCATATGAAGCAGGTAAATTCGAACGTAATTTAGATGATTTGATCGAAGAGGAACAGGATGTAATTGACAAACTCAGAAACCTTGCTGAGTATCAGATGCTGTATTCCAGAATTAATTTCTTGTACAGGTCGGGTGGGTTCTCTAAAAATGAAAAAGAACGCACAATGGTCGATGAAATAGCCAATCATCCACTTATAAAAGGCAAGGATACAGCTCTATCGTCAAGAGCGGCAACTATCTGCTACTACATTCAAGGCCTTTGCGCCGCTACAAACCGCGATTATCAGACTAGCTTTTTTAAATTTCTTCGTGTTAAAATGATACTGGATAACAATCCATTACTGAAGAGAGATCTGGCAAAACGGTACGTAAGGACCCTTAAGAATCTCCTGTACTGTTACATTGATAACAACGAGTTAGATAAGGCGACGGAAACCATTCAAATGATGCGTTCCCTGCCAAAGGAAAAAGGGTTTGATAGCATCGATGTAAAGGTGAAAATATTCACTTCCAGCTATATTGCTGAACTGATGATCTGCGACCGTAAAGGAACATATGATAAATCACTCGAGATTGCAGATGAAATTATTGAAGGTATCGAGGCCTATAGTCCGAAGATCAATAAAGAACAACAAATCGTATTTTTCTATAACCTGACGTATGTGTATTTTGGTGCAGAGAGATACAACGATGCGCTCAAGTGGGTAAATAAACTCCTGAATGATAACGAACAGACACTCCGGCAAGACATATATAATTTTGCACGATTATTCAATTTGATCATTCATTTTGAGTTACAAAATTTTGATCTTTTGGAATATGTCATTAAGTCTACTTCAAGGTATTTAAAAAAGCAAAAGAAGGATTATCAGGCAGAGTTCTTAATTATAAAATATTTGAAAAAGTTAATTAAGATTGATGATGATAGTTTGCGTACACCTGTTTTCCAAAAGATGTCTATTGAATTAGAGGAGGCATTTCAAAACCCTAGCGAGCGGGTAGTTCTTCAGTATTTTGACTATCTGTCATGGTCAAAAGGTAAATCACAAGGAATTTCATTTGCGGAGGCTGTGCAACAACGTCAGGCGCAACTTAGCTAATAGCGACAGAGTTGAGTAGTTTGTCTGCGCAAACCACTGCCTGAAACGAACCCGGCAACTGTAGCATTAATAGTATCGACGTGGACTTTTTTGTAAATGATCATTTGTGGGAAATCGTGTGACATATTTTCAAAATGGACCGAGTCATCGGCATAAGACTTTAATTCAAAAATTATTGGTTCGTTCTTATTCTGGCCGGTAACAATTGCCTTGAAAAAAACAGGTCGACCATCCAAATCGATCGACAGTTGTTCTACAAGATTTGTATCATTTACACTCTTAACCTGTTTACCTGTGCCATATAGTGTGTTGCTATCCAGATACCAGCTTTCCAGAATTTGTGTATTTCCATGTGCCCAGGTTGTTGAATCTAGCCATTTCCCAACCATCCAGCTTAGGTCGAGATCTGAAACATCCAGTTGAACCGGAACCTTCTGTTGCAACGGTTCTTTGCTCGTCTTGGACGATTGTCCTCCACAACTTGATAGCAGAATAACATAAAGAAAGCAGCTATTTTTCAAATAATTTAACTTCATAATCTCGCAATTCTATTTCCGTGTTTTTAGGGTTGTAAATGTATATGTGAATTTCATCATTACCTCGTAATTCTTCCGGAAGTTCAATAACAGAAAGACAATACCCCCAGGATTCCTTTTCTAAAATGTAATCTACCATGCTGCTTCCGGTCCAGAAGGCTTGATCATTGATCTTTAATGGCTTCCCATCTCTTTTGATCTCAGCGACAATTACTACATTGTTCAGCTCGTAAAGTTTGGACTGACCTACAACTGCGAGAAGGCAATTCTCCGGATCTTCTACTACTTTCAGATCCTTCCATCGAAACATGTTGTGGCACATATATGTAGAATCAGCGGTTCTAGTTACTTTTAGTTCAGAACGGTACAGGTAGGCCTTATTGTCTTCACCTTTACCAAATAGTGTTGATTCACAATTTTCTCCCTCAAAACCATCCAGCTCTCTGGGAAAACGAGTTTTGATCAGTTGTTTGGCTTCGTTTCGGCAAGGTAAGGTGGACTTGGAATACGAGAAATAATTTCCGTCGTGTGTGGCGACGAGGCTTGCTAAATTTTTCATGTCAAGTTTTCCCGAGTTATCGAATTTGAGTTTGAGGTTCATGACATCAGCTGATGTCCCGTGTTTATCAAGGTAATAGTTGAGATAATTGGCATGATTGATAGACGTTATATGTACAATTTGATCTGATTCTTTTTCCCAGGCTTTGATTGACAATGCAATCTTTTCGAACGTTCCAAAACGGGATTCAATACGATAATCGTTGGTTACAAATGTTGTTAAGGCAAGTATGACAAAAAGCAGATATGTTTGATAGGCATGGGCCTTGATCTCAGGGAAATAGGTTAGATCTGATATTGCAAGGATCAGCCCTATAAAACCAAAAGAAAGTACCGAATACTGAAAGATCGGAGCAACACAATGTGAGTAGATTATCGCAAAACTTACAGTGAATGCAAAAATGGAGGAGCCGATAATTGTCAACCAGGTAATTTTGGTGTTTCTAAAAGCAATAATCTTAACCAGAAAGAAACAGATCAGAGTAAGGATCAAGATCCATGATTCATTAAAGGCGTAATTCAGAAAATTCAAAAGCGCTCCAGTTTCAGGTAGCCCCAGCCATGCAGTTCCGCCACTACTATGAGAATATTGGTGTAAGAAGATCCAAAGATGCGGCAGGAATAAGAGCAGAGCAAAGAGCCCTGTAAACATATATGCCTTTAATTGGGTTTTGTGTATAAAAAGAAGACCTAAAAGGAAGACGAAAGCTGCTGTTATTGCAGCAAAATAATGTGTATAGGCGCACAGAGCCAAAGAAACAGACAAGCCCAAATAACTGAGAAAAGGAATACGCAGCTGTTTTTTGATCAATTGGGTCCAAAATAACAGAACAAGCACGAATGCCAGTGTCCCCAAAGCATATGGTCTGGCTAGTAATGAGTAGGTTACGGTGTACCCAAGGCCTGCGAAAAGAGATGCCGCAATTATCCCCGCGTTAGCGTGCGCCCATTCTTTAACTACCTTATAGATGACGTAAGTTGATAGTATACTCAGAAGAACGAATGGCAGCCTGACAGCTATTTCTGTGACCCCGAAAAGTTTTGTCCATAGGAAAAGGAAAAATTGCGTGCCTGCAGGGTGTGCATCTATACTGATACCATGTTTAAAAAGGTCTGCAATAGAATCGAAGTTAACACGGTTTAGTGCGCTCAATTCATCGTTGGTGAAGGTCCAGCTATCAATATTCCACAACCGCATTGCCGCGGAGAATGTGATGACGGAGAACAGTAAGAAATTCTCAGTAGTAAGATTGATTGGCCTAGGCATTCCTTTGACGATTTACCTCATACAAGACAATTCCACAAGTAACTGCAACATTCAGGGAAGAAATTTCCCCGTACATAGGAACATTGAAGGTGACATCGCAGCGCTTGTAAACTTCCTTGGAGACGCCATTCTCTTCAGAGCCTAAAACAATTGCTAATGGTTTATTCAGATCGTGATCTACAATCGATTTGTCAGCTTTTTCAGAGCAGCCTGCTATTACCACCCCATATTGCTTCAAAAGTATTAATGTATCTCGAAGATTGTCTTCTCTGCAAACTGTAATTTTGGTCAAAGCACCGGCAGATGTTTTTATTGCATCAGAAGTCACCTGTGCAGCACCGCGTTTAGGGATGATGATGGCGTCTGCCCCTAAACATTCTGCAGAACGTGCAATTGAACCGAAATTTCTAACGTCCGTTATACGATCAAGGATAAGGAACAAGGGATTCTTTTTTTTAGCGAACAGCATCTCAACAGTGTCTTCAAGTTCACGGTATTCAATTGGTGCAACGAATGCAATTACCCCTTGATGATTGTTTTTGGTGAGCTTGTTCAGCTTTTGATAAGGTACGCTCTGACAGGGAATAGAATTCTTTGTCAGTAATTTTTGCAGCTCTGAGAAGAGCTCTCCCTTAAGACCTCTTTGAACAAGAACTTTGTTTATTTCTTTACCTGAATTAAGGGCTTCAATAGTTGACCTGATACCATATATAAAATCGTTGTTCATGCTCCTGCTTTGTATATTCTTCCCGCTCTCCATATATCCAACGCTCTGTACCAGCCTGGTTTGAATACGAAATCTCGCTTTAGCTTAAAGTCATTTTGAGAAAATGGGGTTTCCTGTTTATAAAATGTGAAAGATAGTGAGGGGGATTGGTAATTTGCACCCTGACCATACTTCCAGATCTCGTAGTTGCTTCTTTTTTCAATATTTATCGGTTTGCCATAGATTATTGAGATCATTCCACGGTCCGTTTTCCACCCTTCCATATACGAGGTGAAGTAATTGTTTGCCTCATTCACCCGGGTATAATACTCTTGAATTATTTCTCTGGCCCTGTCTTTACTTTTGCATTTTTCCAACCAAAATTGTTCAACCGCAAGTTTTTGATTTTCACTTTCCATAAGTGAGCTGTATTCGTCATTACTGCAAATGTACCTTAATGGCTCAGCCAATCCGGTTGCATTAGAAACTTTTGGATAGTTTTTGTCAAATCTGAAAAGTGAGAATCCGCGTTCTTCGGTTGTGTCCTTAAGAATAAAAGCAAATCCATTTTGCGGTAACAGTAATTTTGCTCGACCCTTTGAGTCAAATGAAAAGGAATAACTATCACTTGGTTCTAAATAAAATGAAGAGGGCCGATTGTTTGCAAACGGGGGTCTTGCAATTTCGAACCTATGATCGAACCAGGTCAGTATGTATTTTTTGCCTTTGTTTCTTTTCGATCTCAATTCAATCGAGTCAGAAGACGTGACGTATGGTCGAGTCATGTTTTTTCCTTTTTCGATGGGTAGGAAGTTCTGTGGGCCAGTAGTTGATTTCTTATCTACGATCGTAAGTGTTTTATGTTCCTGGTTACGATGTTGATCAACGGTAGTAATTTTAATAGCAGCGGATTGCCCTTCAACGAATGGGAATTTTATTCTTCCATATATTAATTTGTTCTCTTTAGTTGGATTAATGTCAATTATCTGTTTGGTAATACTATCAACAATAAATTTTGAATCTAAACTTTCATATACCGCATAGTGAATGGTAAATTTGGATTGATACGATGCGTCTTGTGAAGTTCTGCTGTAAATGAGGTCTGCACTTTTAATTTTGAATATTATTTCGGAGGTGTCACTGTTGGCATGGTAGATCTTAAATTCCGGAGCAATAATAGACTGACGATTGTACAAATATGAGTAGTTACGGGTAGCATTATCAAATGACACAGAACACGCGAGCAATAACAGTGATAATATCAAAGGAATGAATTTCAATGTTCTATGGATTTCTACGAAATTAATTTTTGTTATCAATCAAAATAAACAAAATTACTGCAATAGATTGAGAACTGGGTCAAATTTAGTTGTTCAGAATGATCACCATTGTTCCAACCGATATTTTTTCGAATAATTCTATGATCTCTTTGTTTTTCATGCGTATACAGCCATGGGATGCCGGTTGACCTATTAATCCCTCTTCAGGGGTGCCATGTATGTAAATTTTCCGGCGGTATGAGTCAATATCCTTAGTTCCGTAGTTGACACCAATTTCCTCCCCTTGAAGAGTAAGTACTCTGGAAGTTATGTCATCATTTGTCGAGGAGAGCTTTTGGATTGAAATATTTGCAGTTTTACCCGTATATTTTTTACCTACAAATACACCACCTAGCGGAACGTTTTGGCCAATTTTAGCTTGTATTCTATGTAGCCCAATGGGTGTTTGATGACTTCCATCTTTATTTCCTACGCCATTTATTGCCGTTGAGACATCATAGATCTCGACGAGTTTGTTGTCCTTTACGTGATATAACTCTTGTCTTTTTACACCTACATACACGAATTCATTAAAATCAAATTCCGGATATTTGATTTTTAGATATTCAATAAGTAGCTCAACAGCAACTTCCGGGTTCTTTCGGTCATTAAATGTCGCCATCGCTTCGTTACCAGAGCAAGCCCCAACACTCAAGTGGAATTGTACCAACAAACAATAAATACAGATCAATGAAGCATACATGTTGCACAATATAACGGCATTAGAAGTAATTGACAAACCCGAAATGAATTTTAGCTGCGCGCAATAATATTGGATTATTTTTTTGGCTTCCTAAGGCGTAGTTTATACTGAAAATCCCCGGTTTAGTTTGAAAACTAATTCCTGCTCCTATTGCAAAAGGTCTGTCGCTAACATGATCGTTTTGTATGGTCCTTTCATAGTAGGCATAATCTCCGAAAACATAGAGATTAGAATTTCTTTCCAGTAGGAATCGATATTCAACAGATCCAACAGCAAATAATGACGCATTTATGCTCTCTTCATCAAATCCACGCAGAGTTCTGAGCCCTCCCAGCCGGAACAACTCATTGAGAAACATATTGTCGTTAATAATGTAGCCTGACCTTGCACTTAAGGCAATCGTGGTTCGTTTAGCAATGGGTACGAAAAGGCCAACATCCGCTTGAAGTTTGAACTGTAGAGAGCTCAATTCTATGTTGTCGTATAACGTTTCAGTAAGCTCTGGATTCCTGGAGATCACTTTTTTCCCTGCGGCACCTGAGACCTTTAGTCTGTATCCCCTTCTGGGATTCAAACGATAATCCAGCTTTGATTGTAATAGAGAAATACCATATTGCTTGAACTTAACATCTGCAAAGTCAGGAAGAACCGTGGCAGTAGCATATTTTTTTGCGTTGATGAGGTTACTGCTATAGTTGTTAAAATACACCATAAGATAATTTCCTCCACTCAAAAGGTACTGGACACCCAACCTTTGATTCAATTCAAGATAAGAAGTGTCTTTTTTAAAAACCTTTAATTCGCCATTAACTCCGATCTGACTCTGAAACAAATACGGGTAGTTCATATTTACCTCTAGATCTTGTGTTAGGGATTGCAGCTTTCTCCAATTCAATGAGATCAATTCCCCTTTCTTGAATGCGTTCTTAAGTGCAATTTTTACATCTCCGGTAACTGTGATCTTGCCTGTTGTCTTATCGGGTAGTATGCCCAGAAGACCATTGAACTGGCTACAATTAACATGATCCAGAAACAAGTATAGTTTCGTAAACTTCTTTGTGAAACCCACAATTGCCGGTTTCTTCACTTTCACGAAAGGCAGCTCCCTGAGTCTGTTGTCCATTGCAGATAGCTTGGATTGGTCGTATACGTCGCCTTCTTTTATATCAATATAATTGGACACATACAGTTCCGAGATCTTTGAATCGCCAACGATTACAATAGAGTCGATACTTGTCAACGGTCCTTTTGTAACGTCTAGAGCAGCAGAAATCGTGCTTTCGTCGGAATAAGCTATATTCTTCAATCTGCTTGATGCAAAAGGGTACCCGTTATTTTCGTAATGAGAAACCAATGTCATGTGAAGTTGGGCTAGACTTTCAGGAGTTATTGTCTTTTTTTCCAATATTTTAGAACGATATCCTGACTTGATCAGAGCTTCATCATCTGCATTGCCCTGTAAAATATAGGCCCAACGATATTGATGCCCAACCATAAAAATGGCTTCGACAGATGCCTCGCTATATGTAACACTTTCTATATTGGCAGTCAGATAGCCGTTTGCAATTAATTGTGACTCAACTCGTTTTAGTTCTTTTGTAGCAGATATTGAGTCAGGTACAACAGTTTGAACATCATATGATTTGACTAAAGATTGTTCGATTCCAATGTAGGTGATTTGAATTTGTGATAATCCTAAATCACCAAAAGAGATCACAAACAATATGATTAGCAAGCGCTTCAACATAGTTCTAAACGAATATCAGAAGTTTCTGTTATGGTAATTGCCAATTAATGGGTTCTTTCCCTTGCATAATAAGGAGTTGATTTGTTTTAGAAAAGTGTTTGTTGTTGAACCAATGTCCTTTATTTGCACTTAAAGGAGAAGGGTGGCCACTTTCCAGGATATGATGCTTTGATCGGTCTATTATTTTTCCTTTGCGCTTTGCGAAACCTCCCCACAAAAGAAAAATCAAATTGTTTCTTTTTGATGAAAGTGATTCAATAACGTTGTTTGTGAATTGCTCCCATCCAATTTTGCTGTGAGAATTTGCTTCACCTTTTCGAACCGTTAAAGCTGCGTTCAGTAGTAGCACACCTTGATCAGCCCATGGTTTGAGGTCCCCAGATTTTGGGTACGGGCAAATAAGGTCAGATTCCAACTCCTTGAATATATTTACCAAACTTGGTGGGTGTGGGACACCGTCAGAAACAGAAAAACATAATCCGTTTGCCTGGCGGAAACCATGATAAGGGTCCTGTCCGATGATTACAACCTTTACTTTGCTGAATGGTGTTCTATCGAAGGCGGCGAATATTTCATTGCCAGGAGGGAAAACGGTAAATTTCCTTTTCTCTTCTACAAGCTGGGTTTTTATTTCCAAAAAATATGACTTGCTGAATTCACTGCTAAGAACCTTTAGCCAAGAGGCTTCAATTTTTGGTTGAACTAGGTTTGTTGGTGTTTTTAGTGCCATTATTGTGGGTTTTTGCACCGTCAAATTACTTTCAATTAAGTATCTTTTTTTGTATAATGCGGCTAGAAGTTATAAATTTGCCAACCAAAACTATTCAGAAATGAGGATATTAAAATTATTTTCTCTACTAGTTGTGCTGACAATTTTATTTTCATCGTGCTTTCTATTCAGAAAGAAGCACGAAAGATGCCCAGCTTACGGTAGTGATGAAAATTTTCAAGAACAGATCGATATGCCTTTGAAATTGGATGATGATGGAACTTTAATAAAATCTGTCTAGAGCTATAAAATATTCTTATAATGAAATCGTTATATACTTTAGACCTGGTTTTATGTTAATAACTTTATTATTAATCGGGTAAAATTCGGAAGTAAACTAGGTTACTTTCGCATCGAAATCTAGGACTTAATTTTAAGTAGAATGAAAATTTTGAAAGTGGTGTTTCTTGTTAGCGGTTTAGGTGTTATATTTTCGTCATGTGGCGCACACAGAGGAACTATGTGCCCTGCATACGCTACCGAGGCGGGTTCATCTGTGGGTGGGAACGATGTAGCAGTTGCTGCTATCTTTGATTCAGAGGATTTGAACTAAAATTGCATTTCGTATTTCGCGACCTTTCAATATTCGGACTTGGTCTTCCGGGGGATAGTGTTGTGCTTAATTTTTTAAAAAGATGGAGGCACAGCATCCATTTGTTAATCGATTGAACATTCAGAGTATTTAGCTGGGGCTCGTATGCTTACTCCTCGTCTTAGTTCTTTCTGCTTTTGGTGCTTTGCCTATAGTGCAAAATTACTACTGCTGGCGCTTGAATAAATGACGCAACTTTCAATTGTTGAAGTCATAAGTCAAGCTGAATAATTTGCTAAGAATAAAATATCTTCGTAAAATAACCCTGTTATTCATAAACTTTTTAAACAATTTTCACGTTATAAATATGTAAATTTGTTTGTATCTCAATTTGAATGAAACCAATTAGTTCCATAGCATTAATTTTAGTTACGCTAGTGCTTCTAACCAGTACAAATTCGTACTGCCAGAAGCCGGCAACAGAAAAAAGCTATGCGATGTTCAAAAAGGAGTCATACGGAGGGATTAGTTTCAACACAAATGGCTGGGGAGGATCATTTTACTTATCACGCCACCGAACAGCCAAGGTTAAACAGCTGTACACATTTGATTTCGATATTGCCAAGCATCCAAAAGAATACAAAATTTATAATCCGTTAGATGATAATAGCAAGAGCTATGTCTTTGGGAAATTGAATGCTTTCGCAAAGCTCGATATTGGATGGGGAAAAAAGAAAATATTTTTTGAAAAGCTTAGGTCTAAAGGACTTCAGCTAAGTGGGAACTGGAGCATTGGCCCTTCGATTGGTTTTGTAAAGCCGGTTTATCTGGAAATTTTGAAATTTAATGGGATTGAGGTGGTTGGTATTGCTCAAGAAAAATACGACCCGGAGTCTCATAATTTAACCAATATTTATGGGAGGGCTCCCAGCTCAAAAGGATTATCTGAAATGAGGTTCGCACCAGGTGGGTTCGCTAAGCTTGGAATAAATTTTGAATTTAGTTCAGAACGTGACGGCCTAAAGGCATTGGAACTTGGAACTAAAATAAATGTATATCCTTGGCGGGTTCCGATGATGGCGGATATAGATAACAAATTTCTTTTTACTGAATTGTACCTTTGCCTTCAATTTGGCAAAAAGTATATTTAATTATGAGAGATTCTTCAGGCTTTTCTGCTGAAAGTTCAGTGAGCAAAAACAAACAATCGCAAGATTCAAGATCCGCAAATAAGAAACCGAAATGGCTTCGGGTTAAATTGCCTACAGGAGAAACTTATAAACAAGTCAGAAACATTGTTTCTGAACATAAACTGAATACGATCTGTGAATCGGGCAACTGTCCGAATATGGGTGAATGTTGGGGAGCAGGTACGGCTACTTTCATGATATTGGGTAACATCTGTACCAGATCTTGTGGATTTTGCGCTGTGGCGACAGGTCGACCGGATGATGTAGATATCTTTGAGCCTGCTCGAGTTGCTCAAAGTGTCAAATTGATGGGAGTCAAGCATGCTGTAATAACTTCGGTAGACCGTGACGACCTTCCTGATGGCGGATCAAAAATATGGGCAATGACGGTAAAAGCCATCAGAAAGCAATCACCTGAGACCACTTTGGAGACTTTAATCCCTGACTTTATGGGGAAATGGGAAAATATGCAGAATATTATCGATGTTTCTCCCGAGATCGTGTCTCACAATCTGGAAACGGTTAGAAGGTTGACAAAACAAGTGCGGATCCAGGCCAAATATGATCGTAGCCTTGAAGCATTGAGAAGGTTGAAAAAAGGAGGTATGCGTACCAAATCAGGGGTTATGCTTGGTCTTGGGGAAAAAGAACAGGAAGTGATCGAAACCATGGAGGACCTGCGAGCTGTACAGGTAGATATATTGACCTTAGGACAGTATCTCCAACCTAGCCCAGAACATCTGCCGGTAGCTGACTTTATTACACCGGAGAAATTTGACGAGTACAGAACAATTGGGTTGAAAATGGGGTTCAGATATGTCGAAAGCGGTCCCCTCGTTCGATCCTCCTACCACGCAGAGAAACATTTATTTTGATCTAGATAATGGTCGTTGGACCTGTATATATACAGATTATTTTATCCCATTTATTTGAGATCTTGATTAAGGTGTTCCTTAAATTTGGTAATATCGGCCGTTAAATAAGTGAATGTGGAACTATTTATGGTTTCATTTGATATCGTAATAATCTATTTTGTAAATTCGGCACACTTAAGAAATAATTAACATCACGACAAGTCAATTATGAAAAAAGGATTATTGTTTGGATCAATGGCGATAGCTACGATCACCATGGGATTTATACTAGGAAAAGGAGAAACGGAAACTGTTAGGGATTATCAACCGAGAACCATCTCCGAAAAACAGGCCTACGCTCATCATGATGAGAGGTACAAGCACTATGTGACGTTGCTGGGAAACTCCAAAACAGGAAAGATCGAACCACAGGATAGACGTGACTCTTGGGAAGCAATGCAAAAGTTCAGATTCAATGAGTCGAAGTCTCTGTCGTTATCTTTTGTGGATCGCGGCCCGGATAATATTGGTGGAAGAACAAGAGCAATTGGGATTGATAGATCTGACGACAATATCATGTACGCAGGGTCTGTAAGCGGTGGATTGTTTAAATCCACAGATATGGCCCAAACCTGGAATCGAGTTGAGAGCTGGGATGGGCAAGTTGGAGTATTGTGTATATCTTCAATTGAGACTACATCAGCCGGTGTGGTATATGTAGCTACAGGAGGCTATGCGTTCGAGGGTGGATTAACCGGAGGTGGCAGTGGAGCACAATCGGGTGCAAAAGGCGTATATTATTCTACCGACGGGGGTGATAACTGGATTCACTTATCGGGAACCTCAGGTTCTGTTAATCAAATCTGGCGGGATCCGTCTCAAAATGACAAGATCTACATTGGTGGAAGTACGTGTTTGGTTTCACCTGATGCTGCTACCGGAGCATCAGCGATAGGCGGAGTATTGGGAAGTGGCTGGGACATCAAAGCTTCAGGAGATGGTTCGGTTGTTTTCATCTGTTCGCGTCCTAGTTCAAGTTTCAAGTATTACGTTTCGACTGACTTTGGCGCTAGCTTCACAGAAATAGGATTAGGATTGCCACCGTCAGTTGGCAGAGCAGAGTGTACGGTTACTGATGTGATGAACAGTAATGGCAAATACAACATCTATGTTTCAGCTTCAACCGGCGGGGGAACCTTGCATAGTGTTAGTCTTTCTGAAGATCATGGAGCAACATGGACAAATATTGGTCCGGGAGGTTCATCTTTGTTTGCACCGTTTTCTACAACACTTAGCTCACAAGGCAACTACGATCAAACAATCTCTTATGTTAAAGGATTGCCAGACCAATGTATGCTTGGAGGAATAGACCAGTATCTGTGGGTTAAAGACTCTACGAGTTCACCGACGTGGGGTGGTTGGCAACAATTCTCACTATGGTCGGCTCATCCTTCTTCACCCTTGTACATTCATGCTGATAACCACGAAATGAAGTTCAACGATCAGGGAGTATATTTTTACGGCAATGATGGAGGAGTTGGAGCTATGACGTTTGGACTAGCCAGCCCTACAAACAAGGGTTACAATGTAACTCAGTTCTATAGTGTAGCCCACGATAAGAACGGTGCAGTTATGGCTGGCGCACAGGATAATGGAACTCTGTACAACGACTATAGTTTAACCTCTACATTGCAGTTCAGAGAGGTGAGGGGTGGAGATGGATTTGATTGTGATATCTCTCATTATGATTCTGATGCCCTATTCTCAACTGTGTATAATAGTGCGGTGTCTAGATCTGAAGACAAAGGAAATAATTGGCAGGAACTTGAGGTGGATTGTGCTGGAGAAATTGGTGAAACTTGTGGAGTATTCCACACACCATTGCGTCTTTTTGAGGATCCCAATGATATGGACAGTCGGGATTACATCGATTATTATCCAACAGATTCAACAATTCCGGCTGGAACGAACATTACGTACTACAGCACAACATACAGCTCTACCGTGCCGGAGAATGTGTTGAGTTACACAACTCCCACGGCTCTATATTTTACCGATTCTTTGATTTCGTTGGGTAATATCGGTGGTGATTTTTATGCACTGCACCCCGGAACGTCTGATACGGTTTGGATGGGTACGGATTCCATGAGATTGAATTATCCTTTTGATACATTGAGCTTACAAGATCCTGTGCAGTCAATGTTAGCTACTCTTGCCAATAGTGCAACGGCCTATCAGGTAATGCTTACCAGAGATGGGTTAAGGTTTGGTAAATCCCCAGAATGGTGGGATGTTACTGACGGATCCGGGTTTAACAATGCTGTAATGTGCTTTGAGTTTTCTTGGGATGGCAATATTCTATATGTTGGAACCTACAATGATGGATTATGGAGGGTCAAAGGTCTGGACAGCGTCTATAGTGCAACAGATGTTAGTACGTTACAAGTTAGCAAGATATATAGTACATCGCGTCCTGTAAATGGCATAGCAATTGACAAGAACGACCCTGAAAGATTGATCATTGCCCGATCTCAAACAGGAGGAGGAAGTCTTGTTGAATTGGATAACTGTGCTTCAGGTGGAACAGCAAGTCTCGTTTCAACCACTGTGCAGGGTAATATTCCGACTACAATGGCAGTCCTCGACGTAATTATCGATTACCGTGATCCTCAAAAATTGGTATGTGGTTCCGACTTTGGAGCTTGGGGGTCGAGTGACGGAGGAAGCACGTGGACACAATGTATTAACGAAACGGGTCCAGTTCCGGTATTTGCTGTTCGTCAGCAGCAAAGAGGATGGCAGGAATCATCAAAAGCCGGCGAAATATACCTTGGTACACACGGAAGAGGCGTATGGACGTCAGGTTCTGTCCTTAGTAACGGGGATGATGTTGAGCATGTCGACGTATCTGATGCTGAATTCCATTCAGGGTTGTCGGTTTACCCGAATCCGCTTGACGAAAAGGGGAGGGTGACTTTTGAGCTTAACGAAAGAGCCGATGTCAACCTTAATATCTATAATATAAATGGCAAACTGATCAAGACGATTAACCGGCAGAGCATGGTTATGGGAAAACATACAGTTGATCTGGATATGAGTGGTATTGGGAAGGGAACGTACATTATTGAATTGAATACAGGTGCGATTAGCGACGTAACAAGATTCATTAAATTGAAATAAATAGAAAAAAAATTGATTTTTCAAAAAGCCTCAACTACTTTAGTTGAGGCTTTTTTATGATATTAAATGGGAAAAATAAGGATAGCAATCAATGGCTTTGGTAGAATCGGGAGAGTATTAACTCGTGAATTGCAAGGTAATGAGTCGATAGAGCTTGTTGCGATCAATGATCTGATGGAACTGAATGAACAGTCCATACTCCTAAAGTACGATTCGCTTCATAGAGGGTTTAATGGTACTGTTACCCCCAAAGAAAATTGTCTCGAAATTAACGACCATATAGTATATGTTTACAATTGCAGTAATCCTGAAGAGCTTCCGTGGCAAGAGCTCGATATAGATGTTGTAGTAGAATGTACAGGGGTTTTCAGGACAAAAGAAAAGGCATTATTACATGTAAAGGCTGGAGCGAAAAAAGTTTTGATCTCGGCACCTGCAAGCGACAATACTCCAACCTTTGTTTATGGAATAAATCATCATGAAATTAATGGCGAGGAGCAAGTAGTTTCTAATGCTTCCTGTACAACAAACTGTGCCGCACCTTTGGTGAAGATAGTGAATGACGCATATTCCGTTAAAAGGGGATTTCTTTCAACGATCCATGCTTATACAAGTGATCAGAGATTACATGATAGTCCCCATAAAGATATGCGCCGGGCACGCAGCGGTGCAGAAAATATTGTCCCCACATCCACTGGTGCCACGGACGCATTGATAAAGCTATTTCCGCATCTTCATGGTAAGTTGTTCGGCAGTGCAATTAGGGTTCCGGTGCCTGTTGGTAGTCTTACAGAAATGACATTGGAATTGGAAAGCGCTGTAACCGTAAGTGAGGTAAACCGAATTTTTAAACAACAGTCAGAAGGAGACTATAAGACCATTTTGAAGTATACTTCAGATCCCATTGTTTCCTCTGATATTATTGGGGATAAACACTCTTGTGTTTTCGATTCGGAACTGACGAATGTGAATGGAAACTTCGTAAAGATCGTCGGCTGGTACGACAATGAAACGGGATATTCAAACCGCCTTATTGATATGATCGGCGAGCTTGGACGCTAATTTAGGATCCAAACAGGTAATGGTCGGTAGGCATAACTTGTTGAATTCTAGCCGTTAAACACTTCCATATTGAAGGATTCACCATCAAACACAGCATAATTACATTGAGTATACCAATCCCCGAGATTTATATAGCGACATTTTTCTCCGAGAGGATGATCAATTAGAAGATGGCGATGGCCAAACACGAAATAGTCAAAATGCTCCTCCTTGAGTTTTTCTTTGCAAAATTGTATTAAGTGCTCTTTATCCTCACCTAAAAAATGAGCAGGTTCTTTCCTGTTTTTCTTATTACTTTCTCGACTCTTGCTACTGAAAAAATTGGCGACACCGATACTGAAGTTTGGATGAAATCTTGCGAAGATCCATTGGAAAAATGTAAAGGAGAACATTCGCTTGATAAATTTGTACCCATGATCTCCCGGCCCTAAACCATCTCCGTGGCCCAGATAAAACTTCTTGTCACCGAATTTTCTGACAACTGGCTTACGAATAAGCTCTATACCCAGCTCTTGCGGCAAATAATCAAAGATCCACATGTCGTGATTGCCTGAATACAATTTTATTGCAATACCCCTGTCTGAAAGCTCAGCAATCTTACCCAACACACGAACAAAGCCTCTTGGGACGACTCTCTTGTACTCAAACCAAAAATCGAACAGGTCACCCATAAGGTGTATTTCCAAGGCGTCACCTGAGATTGATTCCAGCCACCTAACAAGTTTTTTCTCCCGCTCAAGACTTGATACACGATCAGGGGCTCCTAAATGAAAGTCTGATGCAAAGTATATTTTTTTATGATCTTTCAGCACGGATCAAATTTAAGGTTCTATTTGTTTCAAGATCTTAAAGGGATTCAACACTTTTAGATTAAGTGTAAACCTGACTCGTTGCAAGAAGGAAATGTTCTGGTATTCCATCTCACTTTTTAGATCAGTGTGCATGAACAAAGGTATGTAAATGTCAATAAGATCTTTTTTCAGTGCCAAGTGCAGTCCAGTGTCAAATAAAAAATGAATTTCAGTTTTATCTTTACTTACATTGTGGACAGGATAGATTGCACCATCACCATAGAACCCGACCATGGGTATGGGTAATTCTATCTTGACATTTGCTGTTGCAAGCCACGTGCCTGAAGCTCTCATACTGGGCAACTTAAAATTACCGTGATTTTCTACCAATTGTTGAGCCAGAAAATCAGGATGATCTTGTAGTCTGCCAAGAAATATCTGATCGTACAGATAATCCTGTTTTCCATTTTGCCCGTCGATCTGCCAGTTGAAGTCGGAGGATGCCGTGTTATTTTTGAAAAAATTACCGGCAAAGATCCTGAGATCAATACCGTCGAGTTTGTAATTGTAGTTAATTCTCCATTTTGCTTCCAGACTGGTTTTTATGTAATTCTGAAGATAGCCGAATGGATTCGATTCTTCGCTAACACTTCCCTGCTCATAGTTTAATCTGAACGAAAATGGTTTTAACACTTGTGAGTTGCTCAACTTATAACTGGCACGAAGTGCCTGAACGTGATTCCAATTGTAATTTTCATCTGTTATTGGAATAATGTCCCTTACAAAGTTGTAATCCACTTTAAGCTGGTGTTTCCATTTTGACCTTCTGACTACTTTTTGGAAGTCAAATTCAATGTAGGGATTTAGCTTTTGAAACACTCCTGTAGTTGCATCAGATTCTGAAATGTGAAACGAGTAAAACTCAGAGCCTATTGTAATTCGCTGAATAAAGTTTTTTTCGTGAGGATAAATGTGATAATGTACATCTGCAAATCCGGCAGGTTGTAGTGAGCTGAATCCAAACATTGGATTAAGTGTATACTCAAATTTCTTCTCAGGGAATGTATGGTTATATAGAGATAGGCCCAGCATAAAACCGTCATATTTATTCCAGCCGAAGATCGGGGTATAGTACAACGTATTTTTTTTAGGTTTTTCAATCCCCATTAGCCACTGTAGCTTCAGTGGTCGAGCAGTTTTGAAAAGCCCTTTTGTACGAATTGTATTGTTACCTCGGTCAATTTCCGGAATGTCCATTGAGTGGTCAATGCTAACTCTGTCTGCGTTAGCCAGGTCTAGCTCAATAAGCTGGTGATGCTGCGACAATCCGAACGGTGCGGATTCTTCATCTATCCATTTAGTACTAAGAACAACCGAATCCTTTAGCAAGGAAAGACTGTATGGTGAAGCTACACCTCCTTTGTTTTTGATTTTCACAAAGGTCTTGCCATTTTCTTTTTTAAAACCGGTTATGGCGTAATCAATTTTTTTGGTTGACTTTATCAGATCATCGAACAACCAGCTAAGGTTTTTACCCGATATATCTTCCACAACGGCTCTGATGTCTTCCGGTCCGGGGTGTTTAAATTTCCACTTTTCGAAATATTGATGCATGCAGCTGTCAAAAATGGAATCGCCTAAATAAGACTTCAGATAATTGAAAACCAGAGCAGTCTTGCCATAAACCATGGCGCCATAATTCATTGAAGTGTAATCTTCAGATTTGTATTCGATCGGCTGATCAAGGTTACGACGGGCATTAAGCAAATACCCATATTCAGTTATTGATTTATACTGAAGATCATCTAAGCCAAACCGTTTGAGAATATTTTGATTTATTCCTTCGACAGACAGTGATAGATTGGCATTTGGATACTTAGTTTCTATATATCGGTTGTCATTGAATGAGTTCAGTCCTTCATCCATCCATGGGTGGTCTCTTTCGTTGGAACCTAAGATCCCATAAAACCAATTGTGACCTACTTCATGAACAATTACCTGCTCAAGCTCAGCACCCGTTCCCGATGTTCCGATTACTGTTACATTCGGGTATTCCATGCCTCCACCCGCTGCAATCGTTCCGTCAACAGCAGTAACCTGGTTGTATGGATAATTGCCATTCCACAAAGAGTAATAGTAGATCGCACTGTCCAAATATTCAGGTGCTTTGGCCCAAAGAGTGAGGTTCTTATCGGTAAACATGGCCCAGGAGGTAACAGTACGTTTACTTTCCGGAAGTTCTACAGAGCTCTTAAGTACATTGAAGCGTTTGTCGGCAAACCAGGCAAAATCGTGAATGTTGTCTTGTTTGTATCGAAGTTTTTTATACTCTCTGTCAGACTCAGGAAATTTGTAGTCTTTTGCTTCATAGTTTACTTTGGGGTGCACTTTTTTTCCCTCTAGCCTCTTTCTGGTGGCCTTATCAAGGTCGTTCTGGAAGGCAATTTCTGATTCATTCTGAAGGTCGCCGGTTGCGCCAACAACGTAGTTCCTAGGTAGCTCAATGGTCACATCATAGGACCCGAATTCAGAATAAAACTCACCTTGATTTAAATAGGGCATTGGGTGCCAACCGTCCTTGTCGTAAACTGCTGGTTTCGGAAACCATTGTGTGATCATATATGATTCGCCGACATGCCCAAGTCTCGAGAATTCCGCGTTTGGAATTTTAACTCTAAAAGGGGTCGAAATCGTAATATGATGACCAGATCGAACGGGGGAATTTAACACCAGGTACGCAATATCTTGATGATCTTTGTCGTATTCAATTGCAACGGCAGCGCCATCAACCTGAAAACTCAATGAATCGATGAACCCTCTGTCCGACGAATCTGAAAAATGAAACCCAATATCTCCGTTTTCCAATTTTTGTCTTCCGAGAGCACTAAAAGTAGATTTATACCCATTCGGCCATAAGTGCATGTATATGGTGTCTAACGAAACGCCTGAATTGTTGTGGTACTCTATTTCTTCAAATGCTGACAAAGTATGTCTTTTGTCATCCAAGCGCACATTGATCTTGTGATTTACCTGCTGTTGAAAATAGCTTTGAGCATATACCGTGGAAGATATAATAAAGGCTAGTAGTAATGCGAGCTTTTCCATCTCATTGTTTTTACTGAGACGAATCTAACAGGAGATTCGTTACAGTTGTGACCGAACTAAGCAATTCAGAATCCGATAAGCTCTTTAAGTTTGCTTTCCAGGGAAGAACCACGTAGGTTTTTTTCAACAACTTTCCCTTCTTTGTCGAGAAGAACAGTATGAGGAATCCCTCTAAATCCATAGAGTTTTACTGCCGCCGATTGCCATTGCTTAAGATCAGAAACATGATTGGGCCAAATGAGACCATCAGAACTAATAGCTTGTAGCCACCTGTTCTTATCTCTGTCCAATGAAACACTATAGACTGTAAACCCCGCATCTTTATATTTATTGTAGGCTCGAACTACATGTGGGTTCTCTCTCCTGCAGGGACCACACCAAGAAGCCCAGAAGTCAATAAGTACATAATTGCCCCGCAGAGATTCAAGGGTTATAACATCCCCTTCGGGATTAGGAAAGTTCAGTTCCGGGGCCATTTGGCCAATCTGGACCACCTCCGATCGCTGATTAACTTCTGTTTTCCTTTTTTCCTGTTCTGCTTTCATTTTTTTCTGTAGTTCGATCTGCTCAACTTTTTTTAGAAGCTCTAGATAGTATTTGGAGTTAGGATAGTTCTGCCCTATACCATTGGTTATTTTTTTAATCAACTCAAAATCTCTGATGTCATCAAGTTGGGACAGCGTTGCGAGGACTGATAAGCTGGTACAATTTTTATGAATGAATTGATCTCTGGAAACAACAAATTTATTTTTTGCTTCTGCTTCTTGTTTTGGGAGCCCCTTTTTTTCCTCAAGAGAAATTGACGGATCATTTTGTTTATTTCTGATCACTAGAACTGTGTCGTTGTATTCGTTGAAAGCAGTAACAAACTCCTTTATCTGTTCTGAGGCAGGGCTGCCCTTAACTGTGTAGGATTTGTTTAACCTATTGGCATCTCCTGTAAGCTCGATTTTCTCGTTCTCCGAAAGGATAAGCAGAATAAAATTGTTCCTTCCAATGCCTAATCGATAAAAGTCCGGCTCTTTGTTTTCAGTTGAGATCTCAAATCTGCCTTTTTTATTGATCAGACATGAGTCGATCTTAATTGGCTTTCCATCGATAAAAAATTCAAGATAGATCGTCTTTCCTTCGCCATTTTCAAGTTGACCGTTAATAAAAACGTTATCTGCAGCAGCAGCTGAACAGAACAAAGAAACTAAAATGAAAGTTCCAAAAAC
>Ga0206681_10000398_pt1 | contig 24138 bp, 24 predicted proteins | sample M150012015metaG_FD_161048 | JGI IMG/M metagenome (GOLD analysis project Ga0206681, IMG submission 161048) | Ammonia-oxidizing marine archaeal communities from Monterey Bay, California, United States - M1 500m 12015 | ecosystem: Environmental > Aquatic > Marine > Intertidal zone | place: USA... | reverse complement strand
TAAAAAGCCTGAAGAAGAAAAAGAACCTGAAAGTTTTTTAGATTAAGTTTTCCATTGGTGAAGAAGCTGAGGCGTAGGCTTTCTTCATCATTCTGCCAGCAAGAAAGGACTCTCTTCCTGAAATCACAGCGTGTTTCATCGCGCTAGCCATCAAAATCGGGTTAGAGGCATTAGCTATAGCGGAGTTCATTAATACTCCATCACAGCCAAGCTCCATAGCCTTGGTTGCATCCGATGCGCAACCGATACCTGCGTCAACCAGCACAGGAACCTTAGCCTGTTCTTTGATAAGCTTTATGTTAGTTGGGTTGGTAATGCCTTGACCAGAACCAATCAGAGATGCAAGAGGCATCACGGCCACGCAACCAATTTTTTCTAGTTCTTTAGCAACTATTGGATCATCATTTGTATAAACCATCACATCAAAACCACCATCAACTAATGTTTGTGCAGCAGACAATGTCTCTACTATGTTCGGGTATAGGGTCTTTTCATCGCCCAGAACTTCAAGCTTTACTAGGTTTTGGCCGCCTAATAGTTCACGCGCTAGCTGGCAAGTGCGCACCGCATCTTTTGCATTATAACATCCAGCTGTGTTGGGCAATATTGTGTATTTGTCAACAGAGATAACATCAAGAAGGCTCGGCTCATTAGCATCTTGACCAATATTAGTTCGTCGAATTGCAACGGTAATAATGTCTGCTTCTGAAGCCTCAGTAGCCAGCCTAGTCTCTTTTAGATCTTTGTATTTGCCTGAACCCACTAACAAACGAGAGTTATAAGTTTTTCCTGCGATTTCTAGGTATGAGCTTGTCATATAACTGATAAATTGTCAACATATTAAATAAATGGCGGAGAGTGAGGGATTTGAACCCTCGATAGGGGATAAACCCTATACACCCTTAGCAGGGGCGCGCCTTCAGCCACTCGGCCAACTCTCCAAAGAGAAAACATTATACGCCAAATTATTTGGCGTTTGAATTACTGTTTATGGTTAATTATTCAGAAACCGTATATATAATTTAGATCGATTTTTTGAAATTGTTCTTCAGGGTTAAGTTTTAGCCTTACTTTGCCCCAATCACCTTCAATTTTAAGTTTTTCTTGTAAAGCTTTTATTTTCTTTTTGGTATTAAGAAGAAACTCCTCTGTACTATTCCAATTGCTGTTTTTATAATAATTTTTTGAAGAAATATTCAACAGCCTTTCATAGTATAAGAGTTGATTGTAAATACTAAGTGTATCTATATTTAGATCTGAATCATTTAATCCTACTTCAAACCTTAATTCAAGGTCAAGTATTTCTATATTCAAATCAAATAATTTATCATTAATATCGTTCGAGTGATTATCTGCAAAGGTGTTTTGAGATATTAATAATAAAATGTAAATAAAAATACCTTGGATATGTTTTAAAAATAGCACTTATAAATCCTGAGGGAGGTGTATATATTATTTTAGCCAGTAAAAATTAGAACAAATACTTAAGTAACATTTGAATTAAGAAGCCAAACTGTTACGAATTATTTATTTCAAAGTCATGAGTAATTTTAGCAGTTTTACTAATCATTATAGATGCAGAACAATATTTTTCTGCAGACAAAGATATAGCTTTAGATACCTTTTTTTCGCTTAGATTGTTACCATCAATAATAAAATGAATATGGATATTAGTAAATACTTTCGGGTGGTTTGCAGCACGCTCACTACTAATTTCAGCACGGCAATCAGTGACCTTTTCGCGCATTTTTTCTAAAGTTGAAACTACGTCAATTGTGGTACAGCCTCCCATGCCTAATAACATCATCTCCATTGGACGAATTCCTAAGTTTTTTCCTCCAAACTCTTCAGGTCCATCCATAACAACTGCATGTCCGCTAGGGGATTCACCAATCATCAGCATCCCATCTACCCATCTAATTGTTGTGTTCATGAAAAAATCTCCTTTAATGCCTGTCCTGGGTTTGAGTGGCGCATAAATGCTTCACCAACAAGATAACTAAAAATGTCATATTCACGCATTAATTTAACATCTTCTTGAGTCAGAATTCCACTTTCAGTTATTACTAGTGTGTCGCTTTTTATTTGACTGAGTAAATCTATTGTTGTCTGTAGTGATACATCAAAAGTTCGTAAATTTCTGTTATTAATTCCAATCATTGGCAAGTTTAACTCTAGTGCACGTTCAAGCTCCTCAAAATCATGAACCTCAATTAAAACATCCATTGACATAGATAAAGCTAAATCTGATAGTTCTATCATTTGTGCATCACTCAAGCATGCTGCTATTAGCAAAATACAGTCCGCACTGATAGCTCTAGCCTCGTATACTTGGTACACATCAATAATAAATTCTTTACGAAGAACCGGTATATTTACTGCACCTCTAGCATCTATAAGATACTGATTTTCACCTTGAAAAAAGTCTTTGTCAGTAAGGATAGATAGGCAAGATGCTCCACCTTTTTCGTAACTTTTAGCAATTTCAACTGGGTCAAAATTTTCCCGTAGTATGCCCCTAGATGGCGATGCCTTTTTAATTTCTGCAATTACTGCATTGTCTTTTTTGTCCGATTTAGACTTCAGGGCGTTGTAGAAGCCTCGAGTAGGCAACCCATAATTTGATTTATTAATCATCTCCTCTAAGGAAATATTTTTTTTGCCATCCTTAATCTCTATTATTTTACGAGAAATTATAGTTTTTAATATATCTGGGGTGTTCGCCATAGGTAAGTATTTTATACGCACCAAGATGAAGTCACAATATATTCATACAACTGTTTTTTATTTGAATTTTACAATGCACAATATCTATAGCCTATAATTAATTGCAAGAGATAAAAAATAGGAACTAAATAATGAAATTGGTGGACTTTGATGTCGGTCTTGAGCATCCTTTATTCTTGATTGCTGGGCCATGCGTGATTGAATCGGAATCTTTGGCAATTGAAACTGCTACTTACTTGAAGCAGGTTACATCTGATTTAGGTATTAACTTTATTTATAAGTCATCATTTGATAAAGCTAACAGGACTAGTGCTAATAGCTTTCGTGGTCTTGGAATTACTGAAGGCTTGAGAATTTTGCAAAAGGTAAAAGATGATGTTGGTGTTCCAGTTCTAACCGATGTACATGAAGACACGCCACTAAATGAGGTGGCCTCAGTTGTTGATATGATGCAAACTCCAGCATTTTTGGTTAGGCAGACTAACTTTATTCAAAATGTATGTAAACAGGGTCTTCCCGTGAACATTAAGAAAGGGCAGTTTCAGGCTCCTTGGGATATAAATAATGTTGTAGAAAAAGCTTTAGCCACTGGAAATCAACAAATAACAGTGTGTGATAGAGGTACATCCTTTGGTTATAACACCTTGATTTCAGATATGCGTGGTCTCTCAACAATGCGCTCTTCCAATTGTCCGGTAGTTTTTGATGCAACACACTCAGTGCAACAGCCTGGAGGACAGGGTAATACGTCTGGTGGGCAAAGAGAGATGGTTCCAGTACTTGCAAGGGCTGCAGTTGCCGTAGGTATTTCAGGTTTATTTATAGAGACACATCCGGACCCAGATAAGGCTATGAGTGATGGCCCTAATTCAATGCCTATAGATAAAATGCAGGAACTTCTAAAAACACTTCAGGATCTTGATAAAGTTACCAAACAGAACGGATTTTTGGAGAATGATATTTAATAATCCTACTTGTGTTCAATAAAAATTTGTAAAACATAAACAAAGCCTGATTTGTTTCACCACTAACAGTCAGTGTGTATAAATTATAAATAGTCCTAGTAGAATAATAAAGTCATCGAAAATAGAACTACTATTGGTAGTAAAATTGCCTTTAAAATTATAGATATACTAATAGCTAATGCTTCTTCGAGCGTTAGAAAACAATATGATTAAAATTGCAGTAGCAGGCGCATCAGGTAGGATGGGTCAAACAATTATTGAAGCAATAAGTCTTTCAAATAAAATAGCCCTTGGAGTTACTATCGATCAGGGTGATAGTTTGGATGACTTTATAGATAAGTTTGATGTGCTTATTGACTTTACTCGTCCAGAGGCCAGCATAAAGTATTTAGACGTATGCTTGAAAGAATCTAAGTCCATGGTGATAGGCACTACTGGTTTTGACGATTACCAGATCAGTCAAATTAATTTAGCTGCTAAAGACATACCCATAGTCTTCGCTCCTAACATGAGTGTGGGGGTAAATTTGACTTTAAAGTTATTGGAAAAGGCTGCAAAAGTTATGGGAGCAGATGCTGATATCGAGATAGTTGAAGCGCATCACAGACATAAGGTTGATTCACCTTCTGGTACTGCCATTAAGATGGGAGAAGTTGTTGCTCATACTCTGGGTAGAGATTTATCTGAGTGTGCAGTATACGGTCGAGAAGGGATTGAAGATCCACGCGATAGGAGCACGATTGGTTTTTCTTCTATACGTGGTGGAGACGTTGTTGGTGACCATACAGTTAGCTTCTTTATGGAGGGGGAGCTAGTCGAGATTACTCATAAAGCGTCTTCAAGAATGACCTTTGCTAATGGGGCTATCCGTGCAGCTTTATGGTTAAATGAGCAACCTGCAGGACTATATTCAATGCAGGATGTATTAGACCTTAATGGTATTTGATGCTTTACGCTATAATTTCACAGGATATTGAAGATTCATTAGATAAGCGTATGTCAGTACGAGACGCTCATGTTGAGCGTTTAAATATTTTAAAAAATGCAGGGCGATTAGTGTTAGCTGGCCCTCATCCTGCAATCGACAATAATGAACCAGGTCAGGCAGGCTTTACAGGTTCCTTGGTCGTAGCAGAATTTGACAATATTGAAGATGCGCAATTATGGGCAGATGCGGATCCATACATTAAGTCTGGGGCATATGCAAATGTAGTTGTTAAACCATTTAAAAAAGTACTGCCCTAATAATAAATTTTTCTTGATAAATACATTCAACTATAGCATAATCTCACAAATTTTAAGTTCAATAGAACAAGAATATATATCTAAAAGATAATGATTACAATAAAAAATTTGTCTAAACATTTTGGCGGTATTAAGGCTGTTGATGGGGTCGATTTGCATATTGAAAAAGGTGCAATTACAGGCTTGGTTGGTCCAAATGGTGCAGGTAAAACTACACTATTTAATTTAATTGCAGGCTTGTATCAACCAACTCATGGTGAAATAATTCTTGATGGAGAGGATGTAACTGAACTCTCGTCACATCATCTGTTTCATAAGGGTTTATTGCGAACTTTTCAAATTGCTCACGAATTTCCAACACTTAGTGTTCTTGAGAACCTTATGATGGTACCTGCCAATCAGCTGGGTGAGAATTTAATAAATACCTGGCTAAAGAGAAAGCAGATACAAGAACAGGAAAAAACGCTACAAGAGAAAGCTGAAGAGGTTATAGATTTTCTAAATATTTCACATCTTAAAAATGAAAGAGCTGCAAACCTATCCGGAGGACAAAAAAAATTATTGGAACTAGCTAGAACAATGATGGTTGACCCTAAAGTTGTGCTATTGGATGAGGTAGGTGCAGGTGTAAATAGAACTTTATTAAAGCAGATTGGTGATGCTATATTAAAACTTAATAATGAGAGAGGGTATACCTTCTGCATGATTGAGCACGATATGGATTTTATTTCCCGTCTTTGCAATCCTGTTGTTGTGTTAGCAGAAGGTCAGATCCTTACTTCAGGAACCCCAGAAGAGATTAAAAATAACGATAGCGTTATTGATGCTTATTTGGGTAAAGGTATCAAAACCAAGGTTGTTGTGTAATGGCTTACCTGGAAGGCATAAATCTAGTTGCTGCTTATGGAGTTGTACCTATATTGCACGGCTGTTCTGTTGATGTTAATAAGGGTGAGTTAGCTGTAATTGTTGGGCCAAATGGTGCCGGTAAATCAACTGTTATGAAGGTGTTATTGGGTCTTCTTGAATCTAGTGATGGTGCTGTAACGCTCGATGGCCAAGATATTGGTTCACTTTCTCCTCAACAAAGGATAAGTCTTGGGCTCGCATTCGTGCCACAGAACAACAATACATTCCCCTCAATGACGGTGGAAGAAAATCTTGAGATGGGGGCTTTTCTCCGTGATAGTGGCCTTAGGCAAACTATGGATGAGGTTTATTCATTATTCCCAATCCTATTCGAAAAGCGTAAACAAGTAGCTGGGCAGCTTTCTGGCGGGCAAAGACAGCAAGTTGCTTTTGGGCGTGCAATGATGACAAAGCCAACTGTAATGCTGTTAGATGAACCAACTGCAGGTGTTTCACCAATTGTAATGGATGAAATTTTTGGTAATATTCTAGATTTGAAGAACTCTGGCAAGGCAGTATTAATGGTTGAACAGAATGCCCAACAGGCATTAAATATTGCCGATAAGGGCTTTGTTTTAGTTTCAGGTAGGAACGAATATACAGGCACAGGTAAAGAATTAATTAATAATCCCAAAGTAAGAAAACAATTCTTAGGTGGTTAGATAATATGACATATTTCGTAGATATAATAAATGCCATAGTCCTCATGACTAATTTTGTTTTGTTGCCAGCATTGACATACGGGTCACAACTAGCATTAGGTGCATTGGCTGTAACTTTGGTGTACTCAATTTTACGTTTCTCTAATTTTGCACAGGGTGATAGTATGGCATTTGGTACCTGTATTGCAATACTGTTTACTTGGTTTTTTCAAAATCAAGGCTGGACAATTAGTGGAGTTCCAACAGCACTATTTGTAATTCCTTTTGCAATAATTGTAACAGCAGCCTACATACTATTGACCGATAAATTGGTATACAAGTACTATCGAAAAACAAACGCAAAGCCGATTACAATCGTGATGGCTTCAATTGGTGTGATGTTTATAACTGGCGGTCTAGTGAGGCTGATATTAGGACCAAAACAACATTTTTTTTCAGACGGCGCAAGGTTTATTTTTAATGCTAGGGAATTTAAGGCATTCACCGGGTTGTCAGAGGGGCTGGCGTTCAAGACTTCTCATCTACTCACAGTTACTGTTGCAGTTTTGCTAGTATGGTTTGTTTTTTATTTTTTACAAAAAACAAAAACAGGCAAGGCTATGCGAGCTTTCTCTGATAACAAGGATTTAGCGCTATTGTCAGGCATAGATCCCAATATGGTTGTAAGAGTAACTTGGCTACTGGCAGCTACTCTTACTACAATTGCTGGAGTTCTTTTTGGTATAGATAAGGGGTTCATGGCGCAACAATATCATTTACTTTTGTTGCCTATATTTGCATCAGTAATAGTTGGAGGTATTGGCTCCCCTTTAGGGGCAATTGCTGGAGCATTTGTTGTATCATTTTCTGAAGTATTACTTACCTACGCTTATAAGAAATTTTTAATGTATTTATTACCATCATCACTTGCTCCTGGCTCATTAGTACAGCTGATAGGTACTGAATACAAGTACGCTATTTCTTTTGTAATTTTAGTAATTGTGTTGCTTATTCGACCGACAGGTATATTTAAAGGCAAGGTTTTATAATTATGGGTAGTTATATGGCAAATTATTGGAAGTCTCACAGGGAAGTAATAAGCTTTTCAATAATGGCGGCGTTACTAGCTTATGTGGGTATTGCACAATCTTGGGCTCTTGCATTAGGGATTTTTAACTTATGTATTATCTCTTCAATAATGGCATTGGGTGTTAACATTCAGTGGGGTTATGCCGGTCTTTTTAATGTTGGAATAATGGGATTCACTGCTTTGGGCGGGCTTTCAGTTGTTATAGTTTCACAACCACCAGTTATAGACGCTATAAATGCTGGAGGAGCCGGTATGTTAATTTCGATAGTATTAATTGTATTAACAATATTTATTGCTACATATTTACACAAGAAAAAGTTCAATAAGTGGCTGGTTATTTCCACTGTAGTTTTTGGTTATTTTGCTATAAGGTACTTTTATTCTGACGCCACACGAGCTATTGAAGCAGTAAATACAGCCAAGACCGGATACCTGGGTGGTTTAGGATTGCCAGTTGTATTTTCTTGGGTTGCTGGTGGTTTTTTAGCGGCTGGAGCTGCATGGCTTATTGGAAAGATTTCTCTTGGCTTAAGGTCTGATTATTTGGCAATTGCAACTTTAGGAATCTCTGAAATAGTGCTTTATGTAATAAAGAATGAAGACTGGCTAGCTCGTGGCGTTAAAAATGTAACTGGACTGCAGAGGCCAGTGCCATATGAATTAAAATTACAGCAGTCGCAATGGTTTCAAGAATCTGTTCAGTGGCTCCATCAGTCAAAGCTTAATTTAGTTGATGTAACCGAACAATCAAGGGCATTGAGCATACTTGTTAGTGAATCATCTGTTGTTTTTGTTAAGATCTGTTATGCCGGTATATTCGTTAGTATTTTAATTGGAATGATTGTTTTGGCAAACTTAGCTCTTAATTCGCCATGGGGTAGAAAGGTTAGAGCAATCAGAGATAACGAAGTAGCAGCCTCAGCGATGGGAAAAAACATTGTAAAGCAGCATCTACAGATTTTTGTAATTGGATCCGCTATAGCCGGTGTAGCTGGAGCTCTAATGGTAACCTATTCCGGTCAATTTGTGCCAACCTCATATCAGCCACTTAGGTTTACTTTTTTAATTTGGGTAATGGTAATTGTTGGTGGTTCAGGAAATAATTTAGGATCAGTAATTGGGGCTTTTGTTATCTGGTTTTTATGGATAGAGTCAGGGCCTATGGGTCTTTGGCTAGCTGAGACTGTTAAAGAACTTTCTGGCGGGAGTAATTCTCTCTCTGACTTCTTGTACGAAAAAGCACATTTTTTACGCCTAGTATTAATGGGGAGCGTTATGCTTATTGTATTAAGGTTTTCACCTGGGGGGATATTCCCAGAAAAAAATAAATCTATGTAGCTTTAATAAATTATTATATGTGAATCTATTTATATATCTAAAAATATATTTTTTATAAATAATTTAACAAATCTGCATTGAAATCTATTATCATGAGCATGTGTTTCTTCTAGGGCTTAGCTCTAGAGGTGATATTGTTGTTTTTTAACTAAAGGAGAAAAAAAATGAATAACTATGTAAAAACAGGAGTAGGTTTTGCATTATCTATGGGCGTCAGTTCCGTAGTATTAGCGAACCACTCAGTAAGCATTGCAAACTTACAAGCATTTACAGGCCCTATCGAGTCATTGGTAGTAAATATGTCACTATCTGCTGAGCTAGCCGCAACAGAGGCTTCAGAATCAGGTAAGTTTCATGCAGGCGCAACAATTAATGTAGTTCGTGGAGACTCTATGTGTATAGATGCTGATGCTGCAACTGCAGAGGCTGAGCGCTTAATTAATTCAGAAAATGTGATTGGCATTATGGGTCCAAACTGTTCCGGAGTAACTACAGCTGTAGTGAATAATGTTACAGCCCCTCTTGGAGTTGTAAATATCTCACCTTCTGCTACGTCGCCGGCACTTTCAACTATAGAGGACAATGGTTTCTTCTTCAGAACAGCACCTTCAGACGCAAGACAGGGTGAAGTGTTAGCTACAATTGCTATGTCAAAGGGAATAACTCAGGTTGCCGTTACACATGGTAACGATGACTATGGTAAGGGATTAGCAGACTCATTTATTGCAGCATATACTGCAATCGGTGGTGAAGTAACTGCTTCCGCAGCTCATGAAGCAAATAAGGCTGATTATTCTGCCGACGTTGCTGCTCTATCTGCTGCTGGATCTTCAACCTTAGCTGTGTTTGGCTATGTTGAGGGTGGCGGTACTTCAGTAGTAACAGCTGCTCTTGATACTGGAGCTTTCGATAACTTTATTTTTGCTGACGGCATGATTGGCGACACATTGACTAATGCTGGAGGTAATTTACTTAACGGTTCGTGGGGCACAATGCCTGGCGGCGGCGGAGATGCTGCTGATAAATGGACCGCAGTTGGTGAAGCAGGCGGAGTCGCTATGGGTGGACCATTCCTTGGTGAATCATATGACGCGATGGCATTAATTATTCTTGCTGCCCAAGCTGCTGATTCAACTGATAGGGCTGCAATCCAAGCTCAAGTAATGAATGTTGCTAATGCACCGGGTGAGAAAATATATGCTGGTGAATTAGGTAAAGCATTATCTTTACTTGCAACCGGTAATGAGATTGACTATGTCGGTGCTACTGGCGTTGAATTTAACGACGTTGGTGAAGTTAAAGGTTCATACGAAGAGAAAGAGATTATTGACGGAGCATTTACAACCGTTGCAACGCATAAATAATACTTCGTATTTTTAGTAATAAAAAACCCATCCTTGTGATGGGTTTTTTTTATTACTCAAAAAAATTCTACTTGCTTTTTAGGTTGAATTTCTATATAATGAATTACTAATATAGAGTGTTATTAAATAATAATAAGCATCACTCATTAATTTAATGTATATCATTTAAACTGTAGGGGGTTGTTATTATGGGATTATTTTTTAGACCTTTGTTTGAGAAGGAAAGTTCTACTTATACGTATCTTTTAGCCGATGATCAGACTAAAGAAGCTGTGATTATTGATGCGGTTAGTGAAACTAAGCAACGAGATATAGGTCTTATTGAAGAATTAGGGTTAGATCTCAAATACATAATAGAGACCCATGTACATGCTGACCACATAACAAGTTCTTGTCCACTAAAAGAAAGATTCAGTAATGCAAAAATTGTATTGAGTGAAAACAATCCTGTGGATTGTGCAGATATTTTATTAAAAGATAATGAAGAGTTACATTTTGGTGAATATTCAATTAAAGGTTTAAAGACACCAGGGCATACTGATGGTTGCATGTCCTTCACTGTTGGTAATTTTGTATTTACTGGGGACGCCTTATTGATAAGAAGCTCAGGACGTTGTGATTTTCAGCAGGGATCTGCAGCAACTCTTTATGATTCAATACAGCGCCTATTTGAGCTACCAGATGAGACTCTAGTTTATCCCGGCCATGATTATGGCGGAAGAACTGTTAGTTCAATTTTGGAAGAGAAGAAATATAATTCAATGATCGGTGGTGAAGTTGAGAAAGATGAATTTATTCGTAGAGTTGACGCGATGGACTTAGCATTACCTAAAAAAATTCATGTAGCTGTGCCTTCAAATCAAGTTTGCGGGTCTAGAATTATTACTAATTAATGGTTAATGGATATTCATTAGATCCACACCCAAAAGCAAATTTTGCAAAAGAGAGTTACGCTGTAGTCAGAATTCCTCGCTTAAAGCGCGATAGGGTTCCCGCATCAAGCGTTGAAATTGTTGCTGATTTAGAGTTAGCTATTAGAAAATCTAACATTAAAGAAAAATTGTATGCAGCAAAAGTTGTAGGGCCGGCAAGGTCATCCGAAGGAGTAGCTTTGTACTACATTCTGCAACTGTATAATATTTGAAAATTACTTAATAGGTTCTGCTCTATGAGATGGATTTATATATTGGTGTTGTCAATTTCTACTATTGCTATTTCTGGAGAAAGCCTAGAAATTGACCTTTCGTCTGACAATACCATAAGTATTGATTCATTTAATTCTGATGGGGAGGTTTTATTTATATATCTCCCATCTGAAAGAGGTTTTGGTAACGCACATGTTCCAACAACACAGCAGCTAGCATTTATAGGTACAGATGTTTGGGTAGTTGATCTACATAGTAGTTATATGATTCCAAAAAGTCGAAGCAGTATTGATAAATTTGATATTTCTGATCTGGTTGAGATGGTTGCTTTTGCAGAGAATAAGAACTATTCCAAGATTTATTTTTTAACTGCTGGTCGTGGTGCTAAGTTAGCATTGAGAACTGCATTTGAATACCAAAAAAAATATCCGGAATCTGGCGTTATTTCTGGGCACATCTTCCACTCACCACATCTAATTAGTGGGGCGCCAGCTCTAGGCGAAGATGCTGAGTATATAGAGAGTGCAAAAAATAGTAATTTACCTATATATATGATTTTGCCACAAAACAGCACTAAATTTTTGAGGTCTGAAGAGATTTCTAAGGTATTGAAAATAGGTGGGAGCTCAGTATTTACTCATCTATTTAAGAACGCATCAGGTGGATTCGAGAGGAGAACTGAATCGAGCTTGAGTGAGATCGATTTAAGGTATAAGAGCGACTTAGCTGAGACATATATGAGAGCAGTACAGATAATGTCGACAGTTACTGTGCCTAAAATTAATAAAGAAACAAAACTCGCTATCAATAATGCAAAATCTGCACTGTATGAACCTAAATTAGTTCCATTTAATGGCAATCCATTGCCACCTAAATTAGACTTATTATCTATGTCAGGAGAGACATTCAGCCTAGATGACTACAAGGGAAAAGTGGTGCTAATAAATTTTTGGGCTAGCTGGTGTAAGCCCTGCGTAAAAGAAATACCTTCACTGGTAAGACTAAAAGAAGAACGACTAAGTGGTAAGCAATTTGAAATCCTAACTGTAAACATTGGGGAAGAAAAAAAAGTAATTGAAGATTTCGTTAAACTGATCAAATTTGAGTTACCAATTCTTCTTGACACTAGGGGTGATGCCGTTAAAGATTGGAAAGTTTATGCCTACCCATCTAACTTTATAATAGATAAGCAAGGAAAAATTCGTTACGCCTATAGGGGAGCACTGGAGTGGGATGCAGATAGCATCGTTAAGACCTTTGAAGGTCTTTTGTGAGGCAGTGCGACGTACTAATTATCGGTGCAGGTGCAGCAGGACTTATGTGCGCAATTGAATCATCAAGGCGTGGAAGTAAGGTAATTGTTCTAGAAAAGAATAACAAGGTTGGCAAAAAAATATTAATTTCTGGGGGAGGAAGGTGTAACTTTACTAACCTTAATATAGATATAGAATCTTACATTTCTAACAACATACATTTTTGTAAATCTTCACTATCTAGATACACTCAGTGGGACTTTATAGCGCTGATGGAAAAACACAAACTAAGCTGGCATGAAAAAACACTAGGACAGTTGTTTTGCGATACCAAGTCAGCCGCAGTCCTAGACATGTTGCTCAGTGAGTCCAAGGGTGTAGATATTGTTACTGAAACTGTTGTTCAGGGCATTAATTACAATGGCGATTACACTGTGAACACTAATAACGGTGTAATCAAATCTAAATCACTCGTAATTGCATCAGGTGGCCCGTCAATACCTAAAATGGGAGCTACTGACTTTGGTGTGCAGGTTGCTTCACAGTTCGGTTTGAAATCTATACCGTTTAAACCAGGTTTAGTTCCATTAACTTTTCATAAAAGTGATATTGATAAATATTTTGAAGGACTATCTGGTGTATCAATGGAGGCCACCGTTAGTTCTAATAATGCTAAATTTAGAGAAATGGTTCTTATAACCCACAGAGGAATTAGTGGTCCTGCGATATTACAGATATCATCTTACTGGAGTAGAGGAGATTCAATTCAAATTAACCTTTTGCCAGACATTAATGCGGTTGAGTATTTGCTAGTGGCTCAACAAAATCGGGGCAGGGCTGAGCTAAAAACTATACTGTCTGAGTGCTTCCCTAGGCGTCTATCTGAAAGATTAGCTAATACACTCACTGCTAAAGAGTTGGCAAATATACCTTTGGGTCAGATAAAACAAAAAGACCTAAAAGAGTTTGGAAGTTTATTAAATAATTGGACACTATATCCGAGTGGAACCGAAGGAATGCGTACCGCTGAGGTGTGCCTGGGAGGTGTAGATGTTAATGAGCTATCATCGAAAACTATGGAGTCAATAAAACAACCTAAATTGTACTTTATAGGAGAAACAGTAGACGTCACAGGGTGGCTGGGTGGCTACAATTTTCAATGGGCTTGGTCGTCTGGGTGGGCTGCAGGTCAGGAGGCATAGTGTCTCATATTTACCCTAATTAAATCAAATACATATTTCAAACTCTGCTATAGCAATTACTGCTATGATGACGCTTTTATTTGTGCGTGAATGCCAATGAATAAGGGCTTACTATTACTATTGTCAGGGTATATTTTGTGGGGAGGATTTCCAATATATTGGTCTTACTTGTCACATGTCATGGCTAGCGAGGTTCTTGCACACAGAATTTTCTTCTCGGTTCCTGTTTTGGTTGCTGTGGTATTTCTGAGAAAAAAATGGCGACACGATTTTATTTCAGCTATTAGTTCAAGGAGAGAGTTATTAAACCTACTAATTAGTGGGGTAATTATTGCCGTTAACTGGGGCGTATATATTCTTGCTGTTAACTATGGCAGGGTTGTAGAGGCTAGTATGGGATATTTTATTAGTCCACTTATACAAATCTTGGGTGGTTATTTAATATTCAAGGAGAGGATATCTAACTATAAAAAAATAGCTGTTATCTGTGCTACTGCGAGTGTTCTATACTACATTCTAAGTGGTGATTTTTTTCCTTGGATTGGTTTAGTTGTAGGTTTTAGTTTTGCATCATACGGTATTGCACGTAAACTAATAAAAACTTCTGCTGTTCCTGGATTACTAGTTGAAACAATAATATTATTACCTTCAGCGTTGCTTTTCTATTTGTGGCTAATAAATACAAATCAGCTTGCTTTCCTTAATATCGACATTAGAACTGATATTTTTATAATTTTTTCAGGGCTTGTAACTGTTGTACCGCTTGCACTTTTTACTGCTGGAGCAAGGATAATGCCTATGACTACGACAGGGATATTGTTCTTTATAACTCCGTTATTGCAATTCACTATTGGATACGTAATGCTTGATGAAATTATTAATCAACAACAACTCATCGCTTTTATGGGTGTTTGGGTTTCTTTAGTTATTTATAGCGTAGCGTTAATAAAAAAAATATAATATACACTCAATATATCAATACCAATTTATATTATCAGTGAAGTATTTTTCTAACCAATCTCAATCTTATCTTTATGCCGGAGGGGCAATTTTTTTCTGGTCAACTATTGCTTCTGCTTTCAAGTTGTCACTAGATTACTTGGCACCAGAACAGTTAGTTTTTTTTGCATCCATTTTTTCTACTTTTGCGCTATTTATATTTATTTTGGTGCAGGGAAAACTGCCACTTGTTGCTAAGCTGAAAAGGTCAGATCTAGTTCGGTACTGTTTTTTGGGTCTATTAAATCCATGCCTGTATTATATTGTTCTGTTACATGCTTACGATTTACTTCCAGCACAGGAGGCCATGGCTATCAACTATAGCTGGGTGATAATGATGGCCATACTGTCTATGCCAATACTAAAACAGGTTATTGGCTTTGGAACATTTTTTGCAATAGCAGTAAGCTATTTTGGGGTTATTATCATTGCAACAGAGGGTAACCCATTGTCTCTTGAGTTTACGAGTGGTTTAGGAGTCATGCTTGCACTACTAAGCACTATTATTTGGGCTGTATTTTGGCTATTCAATACCAAGGACAGCGGTGACAGTGTTGTGGCTTTATTCGTAATATTTTTGTTCAGTATTTTTTTTGTATCGATTAGTATGTTTTTTAGCCCATACTCTAAACCAATTACATTTAATGGTTTGATAGGTTCGGCATACATTGGCTTCTTTGAGATGGGAATCACTTTTGTATTATGGCAGTCGGCCCTGAGCCTGTCTAGTCAGATTACAAAAATAACAACTCTGGCCTTCGTTACCCCCTTCCTATCTCTTTTGATTATTTATATAGTTCTAGGAGAAGAAATATTGCCATCCTCATTTTTTGGTATAGCCTTAATCATTTCTGGATTAATTATGAATAAGTATTTTGCAAAAGACTAGTTCAGATAATTGCACACACATCCTCGAAAGATAATCTTGGCAATCTTGAGAAAACTTTATCGTGGTCACCATAACCAATTCCACACAAAAAGATTGACTTTGTTAACATATCTGGAAAGAACTCAGAGTCTAGAGATACATTGTTAAATCCACCCATAGGGCCACAATCTAGGCCAATAGATCTTGCAGCCATCATAAAATATGCCCCCTGCAGTGTGGCATTCATTTCGCCCACAGATTTAATTTTTTCTGGGTTACCTTGGTACCAACTTTTAGCGTCAGTGTGTGGAAAAAGGTAAGGTAGTTTTTCATAAAACTCTACATCATAACTGATGATTGCAACAGCCGGAGCGGTAATACACTTTTCAACATTTCCTTCATTCAGGTGCGACTTTAATCTATCCTTGGCTTTAGTAGACTTTACAAATGTAATCCTAACAGGGCAGCTATTAGCAGCCGTAGGGCCATACTTCATTAAATCATAAATTTTAGTTATCTGTGCATCAGAAATTTCCTTCTTGAGCCAACCATTATGACTTCTTGCCTTAGTAAATAAAGTCTCTAAACATTGATTTGAAAGCATTGAAATACCTCATATTGTCCGATTAAATATTATTTTAGATTATATATTTATTAAACCATCTTTCACTAAAAAAATACTCAAAAGTTGTTAATTTTGGGCATTGATTATATAAATGAATTAATAGTTATGGTATCTTTGTTACTTTACATGTCAGGTAAGTTATGAGTAATTGTATTTTTTGCGATATCATTAATGGAGATATACCGGCCGAAATAATTTTTGAAGACGAAGATGTTTTGGCATTTAAAGATATTAATTCCCAGGCTCCTCACCATTTTTTGGTAATACCTAAGACTCACATACCAACTCTTAATGATACTGATGATGCAAAGATTATTGGCAAGCTTAGCTTAACTGCAAGTAAAATTGCCAAACAGGATGGTTTTGCTGAGAGTGGCTATAGGGTTGTTATAAATACTAACAAGGATGGTGCCCAGACAGTCTTTCATATTCACTTACATTGTCTGGCTGGTAGGCAGCTTGGTTGGCCGCCAGGATAATTCTTATAATTAAATAATTATACTTTTGTGAACTAATTTGTTCAACTGTTGATACCAAGTTGAACTAAAATAATGCACAATAAAAACTTCCTCAACATATATAAACAATGAGTCAAATTAGCCTAGAGCAACAGAGTGTAGCGGAATTTAGCGAGCGCGCCTACCTTGATTACTCTATGTATGTTATTCTTGATCGCGCATTACCGTTTGTTGGCGATGGCCTTAAACCAGTTCAGAGACGAATCATTTATGCTATGAGTGAGTTGGGTCTCAAGTCTAGTGCAAAATTTAAAAAATCAGCCCGTACTGTTGGCGATGTTCTTGGCAAATTTCATCCGCATGGCGATAGCGCCTGCTATGAAGCCATGGTTCTTATGGCTCAACCATTTTCCTATAGGTACCCTTTCATAGATGGACAGGGTAATTGGGGCGCTCCTGACGATCCGAAGTCTTTTGCAGCTATGCGCTATACCGAGTCAAAACTGTCACCCTACGCTGAACTACTGTTATCAGAAATAAATCAAGGCACTGTGAGTTGGACGGATAATTTTGATGGTTCAATACAAGAACCTGAACATTTACCTGCGCAGGTCCCAAATCTATTATTGAATGGGACATCTGGTATCGCTGTGGGTATGGCTACTGACGTACCCCCACACAATCTAAAAGAAGTGGTGTCTGCTTGTATACAATTACTGGAAAAACCGTCAACAGATTTAGAGTCTTTGATGAAGTTGCTTCCTGCTCCTGATTATCCAACTTATGCCAATATTGTTTCCAGTGAAGATGATTTAGTACAAATATATGATACCGGTCATGGCTCTGTGAAAATGCGCGCAACTTACATGAAGGAGGATGGTGACGTTGTAATTGAAGCACTACCATTCCAAACATCTGGTTCAAAAGTTATTGCCCAGATTGCTCAACAGATGAGCTCTAAAAAGTTGCCACTAGTTGAGGATATTAGGGATGAGTCAGATCATGAAAATCCTACACGTATTGTTCTGTCACCTAGATCAAATAGGGTTGACATTGATGCATTGATGCTACACCTATTTGCTACCACTGATTTAGAAAAGAATTATCGCGTTAATATGAATGTTATTGGGTTAGATGGCAAGCCACAAGTTAAGCCCCTTATACCTATGATTAAGGAATGGCTTGAATACAGAACTTTAGTTGTTACAAATCGCTTAAACCATAGACTTGATAAGATCACATCTCGTTTACATATACTAGATGGATTGCTAGTAGCCTTTTTAAATATTGATGAGGTTATAGCAATTATTCGTTCCCAAGATAAACCTAAGCCTGTACTTATTGAGCGCTTTAATTTAAGTGATATACAAGCAGAAGCAATTCTAGATCTGAAACTAAGACACCTAGCTAAACTAGAAGAAATAAAGATCAAGGGCGAACAAAAAGAATTAGAAATTGAAAAGAAAAAATTGGAATTACTCTTATCAAGTGACACAAGACTTAAAACTTATATAAAAAAAGAGTTAAAGTCTATTGCTAAAGACTATGGTGACAATCGGCGCTGTGAAGTGATTTCAAATGTAGTGCCTGCACAAGCATTCAATGAAGATGATCTGGTTCCAGCTGAAAATGTAACTGTTGTTCTTAGTGATAAGGGTTGGGTGCGGTCTGCAAAGGGGCACGATATTGACCCGACTTCTCTTAATTATAAATCTGGAGATGGGTACCTTGCCAGTGTTAAGGGTAGGAGCAATAAGAGCGCAATATTTATTGATTCAGCCGGAAGGTCTTACTCATTGGCAGCAAATTCATTGCCTAGCGCAAGAGGTCAGGGGGAGCCGTTAACTGGTAGATTAGCCCCAGAAACTGGCGCTGAGTTTGTTGACGTTGTTATGGGCGATGGGTCAAGTAGTATTTTATTGTCTTCAGATTTTGGCTATGGATTTATCTCTACAATTGGCGATCTTTTATCAAAAAAGAAGGCTGGCAAACGTTCAATCTCTTTACCTGCAAATGCAAAAGTGATGAAAGTAGTGGGAGTTGATAATTTTGAGACTCAATTTGTTGCTGTTGCCACAAACCTAGGCAGGCTCTTGGTGTTCCCTGTTTCTGAGTTACCAATCCTATCGAAAGGCAAAGGAAATAAATTAATTCAAATACCTAGTAATGATTTAAAAGCAAGGAGGGAGTTTGTTGCTGGTATTTGCGTGCTAAATGAGAGTCAGAATCTAAGAATATATTCTGGCAAAAGACATCTAACAATCAAGTTCAAAGACCTGACTAATTATCTTGGAACTAGAGCCAGAAGAGGGAATCTACTCCCTAATGGTTATCAAAAGGTGGCCTCTATTGAGACAATAGATTGATTAATATAATTAGCCTTAATCAACATAAATTGAGGGTTTAATATACTACTAGTCATAGGTATAATCTATCATTTACTATATTTTCAGACCTAGAAGCATTGTGCGCTTATTTTTGTAAGCTTAAGGGTGCTAATTCGGATAAAGATTTATGAGCATATCGAATCTTCCAGACACGCAAAATACTGAAGACACACGTCAAGTTGTGATTGATAAGGTAGGCATAAAAGACATATCACATCCGATTATTTTTATAGATCGTGATTCTAATAAAGTACCAACTATTGGAAAATTTACCATGACAGTTAAACTACCTGAGGATGTCAAAGGTACACACATGTCTCGTTTTGTTGAGATTTTAAATGACGGCCCCTGTGAGTTCTCTGTCCAAAATTTTAATAGGATTATTGAAAAGGTAAGCTCAAGGTTAAATTCAGATAGTGCAAACATAGAGCTTAGTTTTTTATTCTTTAGAAAGAAAAAAGCTCCCGCATCTGGTGTAGAAAGTATGATGGATTATCAGGTAACGCTTTATGGATTACTTAACGAAGGGGTTTCAGAGGTGATGATGAAGGTAGTTATACCTGTAACTAGCCTTTGTCCATGCTCAAAAAGTATTTCTAAATATGGAGCACACAATCAACGATCTCATATAACTATCAAAGCCAGATCGTCTGTTGGAAGTAAGCTATATTTAGAGGATCTAATTGATCTAGCTGAGCGTAAAGCTTCAAGTGAGTTATTCGGAGTTCTTAAGCGTGAGGACGAGAAGGTGGTTACTGAAAGGGCATACGATAATCCAGCCTTCGTCGAGGATCTTGTTCGAGATATAGCCATAGAATTGAACAATGATGAAAAAATTTCTTATTACCGACTTGAGTCAGAAAATTTTGAGTCAATACATAACCATTCTGCATACGCGGTAATTGAAAATCATAAATAGTATATAACATCATGAAATACAATACTGATAATTTACGAATAACTTCTAGTGCGCCTATTATGGCGCCAAATGAATTAATAAAAAAGTACCCCCTGAGAGAGGATGCATCCATTTGTGTATACGAGTCAAGGGAAACAATAAAAAACATTCTTCTTGGAAAAGATAATCGCTTGATGGTTATAGTTGGACCATGTTCTATACATGATACAGATGCAGCAAGAGAGTACGCAGAGAAGCTTTCGGCACTTAGAGAAGAACTGAGCAATGAATTGTTTATCGTTATGCGTGTATATTTTGAGAAGCCACGCACAACTATCGGTTGGAAGGGTTTGATTAATGACCCCGACCTTGATGGAAGTTTCGATATAAATAAGGGCCTAGAAAGAGCCAGATCTTTGCTAGTAGATTTGTCTAATATGCAAATGCCTATAGCCGTAGAATATCTCGATTTAATTACCCCACAATACATAGCTGATGTAATATCATGGGGGGCTATTGGTGCTCGCACAACAGAGAGCCAGTCCCATAGAGAGTTAGCATCTGGTTTATCTTGTCCTGTAGGCTTCAAAAATGGCACCTCAGGCTCCCTTAGAATTGCAATCGATGCAATAAAGTCAGCCAACAGTAAGCATCACTTTCTTTCCGTTAATAAGGAGGGTGGAGCCAGCCATTACACATCTTCTGGCAATGAAACCGCTCACATTATCCTGCGTGGAGGCTCTGGAGGCACTAATTATGACAAAAAGTCGATAGATGGGACATGTAATGAGCTAAAAAATGAAGGCCTAGTTTCAAAAGTTATGGTTGATTTTTCTCATGCAAACAGTCAAAAAAAATTCAAAAATCAAATACTTGTTGGTGAAGATGTGGCCAAACAAGTAAGTTCAGGTTCTGACCAAATATTTGGGGTTATGATAGAGTCTAATCTACACGAGGGAAACCAGAGCGTTGGTAGCCTTGATTCTCTCAAATACGGTGTAAGCATAACTGACTCATGTATTGGCTGGGAGGATACCCAACCATTATTAGAATTATTGGCAAAAGCTGTAAAAGAAAAAAACTCATAACTAGTTGAATTATCTATTTTTTTATTTGCTAACGCTTTTGTATTTAATAGACAAATAACAGCAAGTTAATTGAATTGTAAGTCCTAATAAACAGTAAATTATCACTACGTTTCGGGTACAATAATGGTTGAATAAACTCAACTTATTTTTATGTCTGATAGCACTGATAATAGCCAAGTACGTCACCAGAATTTTCCTGTAGTTAGCATCGAAAAAGAGATGCGAGATTCGTATTTAGAATACGCGATGAGCGTTATTGTTGGTAGAGCCCTTCCTGACGTTAGGGATGGACTAAAGCCTGTACATCGAAGAGTTCTTTATGCTATGGATGTTTTGGGCAATGACTATAATAAGTCTTACAAGAAGTCAGCAAGAATTGTTGGTGACGTTATTGGTAAATATCATCCACACGGCGATACCGCGGTATACGACACAATTGTGCGTATGGCCCAGCCATTTTCAATGCGCAAAATTTTAATTGATGGTCAGGGCAACTTTGGTTCTATTGATGGCGACTCTGCAGCAGCAATGCGTTACACAGAAATTCGCATGTCCAAGCTTTCACATGAGCTATTACGAGACCTTGATAAAAACACAGTTGACTTTATAGAAAATTACGATGGTTCCGAATCTGAGCCATCTGTATTACCATCTAGGGTGCCTAATTTATTAGTCAATGGGTCATCAGGCATTGCAGTTGGTATGGCAACAAATATACCTCCACACAATCTAGGAGAAGTAATAGATGCATGCTTAAAGGTCATTGAAAACAACGATATCACGGTCGATGAATTGTTGGAAGTTATGCCGGGTCCTGATTTTCCAACTGCAGCTATTATTAATGGTGCTGATGGTATTCGTCAAGCTTATGAGACCGGAAAAGGGAAAATTTACCTCCGCTCTGTTTCTCATATTGAGGGAGAAGACAAGCAAAGTATTGTGGTCACAGAGTTGCCATATCAGGTCAACAAAGCAAGGCTAATTACTAAAATTGCAGAACTAGTTAAAGATAAAAAGATTGACGGTATTACCGGATTAAGAGATGAGTCAGACAAAGATGGCATGAGAATGGTGGTTGAGCTGCGCCGAGGAGAGGTGCCTGAAGTTATGCTCAATAACCTCTACAAGCTTACAGAAATGCAAACTGTATTCGGTATCAATATGGTAGCTATTGATAAGGGTATGCCAAAATTAATGAATGTTAAGAGTATCTTGGATGCATTCATTACTCATAGGCGCGATGTAGTTTCAAGAAGATCTATTTTTGAGCTAAACAAAGCAAGAAATCGTGCACATATTTTGGAAGGTTTGTCAGTAGCACTACATAATATTGATGAGATTATAGAGCTTATAAAGGCTGCGCCCAACCCATCAAAGGCTAAAGAGGGCCTTGTTTCACGTAGTTGGACAGGTGTAGTAATTAAAGAATTGATAGGTGATAGGGATATGTCTTTATTCAAGCCTGAAGATTTGTCAGTTAAATTTGGGCTGCAAAAGAATAGCGATTATCAGCTCTCTGATAAGCAAGCACAAGCAATCCTTGATCTTAAATTACACCGACTCACAGGCCTAGAGAAAGATAAGATTTTTGATGAATTTAATGAACTGTTAGAGCGCATAAAGTATCTATTAGATGTTCTACAAGACCCTGAAAAATTGATGCAAGTGATTCGTGATGAGCTATGCGAAGTGCGTGAAAATTTTGCTGACCCTAGATTAACTGAAATTATTGAAAGCAAGATAGACCTAACACTTGAGGACCTTATTGCTGAAGAGGAGCGTGTAGTTACACTGTCTCATGGTGGATACGTGAAAGCACAGTCCTTAGACGATTACCGTGCACAACGTAGGGGCGGTAAGGGTAAGGCAGCAACGAAGATGAAGGATGAAGATTTTGTTGATCAACTTTTTGTTGCAAATTCACATGATACTGTTCTTTGTTTTTCTTCTACCGGTAAGGTGCACTGGCTTAAAGTGTACGAACTACCAATGGCATCTCGTACCGCAAGAGGTAAGCCAATTATTAACTTACTACCATTGGATAAAGATGAATCTATAAATGCAATTCTTCCAGTTAAGGAATTCACAAATGATCAATTTGTGTTCATGGTCACAAGTAGTGGAACTTGCAAGAAAACCTCACTAAGTAATTTTTCTAGGCCTAGGAAGGGCGGAATTATAGCGATAGAGCTACGTGACAGCGACAAATTGGTTGATGTAGAGATTACTTCTGGTGAGCATGATATTATGCTTTTCTCTGCTAATGGTAAATCTATACGATTTAAGGAGTCAGATGTTCGCTCTGTTGGCCGTACAGCTATAGGTGTACGTGGTGTTAGGTTGGCAGACAAGGATGAGGTTGTATCCTTGATAGTTGCAGAACAAGATAGCCCTATTCTAACTGCAACTGAAAAGGGGTATGGTAAGCGCACCTCTTTAGATGAGTATAGGTCCCAGGCTAGAGGCGGATCAGGGGTAATATCAATTAAAACATCTGATCGAAATGGTAAAGTAGTTGGAGCTATACAGGTAACTGATGAAGATGAGATGATGCTTATCTCTAATAAGGGAACTTTGGTTCGTGCTAGAGCTGCTGATGTATCGATAATTGGACGTAACACACAGGGTGTTACACTGATTAACATTGTAGCAGGGGAGAAACTAGTTTCGATTGCAAAGATAGCTGAAACTGAGGATGAAAGCCCTGAAAACGAAAGCTCATAATCAGTAGTTAGATAATAAACTTTTTTTGTCCTGAAAACTTATAAAGCTCAACTCAAGGTAAAAAGCACTTTGAAGTCTTAGTACAAAATTTTCTAATAAGTAAAAAAACAGACAACCTATTATTATTGGGGTTATAATTAAAACTCAGTATGCTTTCTGGCTCATCATAATTTTATGTACTGGTGGCGTTCTGTTTTTTTTATTTAAAGGAG
>Ga0206681_10000396_pt1 | contig 24227 bp, 28 predicted proteins | sample M150012015metaG_FD_161048 | JGI IMG/M metagenome (GOLD analysis project Ga0206681, IMG submission 161048) | Ammonia-oxidizing marine archaeal communities from Monterey Bay, California, United States - M1 500m 12015 | ecosystem: Environmental > Aquatic > Marine > Intertidal zone | place: USA... | reverse complement strand
ACAACCTCATTCCAGAATGGAACCACCTAATTTATACCGACCAATGGCGTGAAGCGCTTGAGTGTTTGCACAAAACAAATAATTTTCCAGAATTTACTGGTCGAGTTTGCCCAGCACCTTGTGAAGGCTCGTGTGTTTTGGGTATTACTAATCCTGCGGTAACGATTAAAAACATCGAGCAATCAATCGTTGATAAGGGCTTTGAAGAGGGCTGGATTGTCCCTAGAGAGGTGGTCAATCGCTCAGGTAAAGCCGTTGCGGTTGTTGGCTCAGGTCCTGCAGGGCTTGCAGCAGCTGATGAACTAAACCAGATGGGTCATTCAGTAACGGTTTATGAGCGCAGTGATCGAATTGGCGGCTTGCTGATGTATGGCATCCCTAATATGAAATTAGGAAAAGACGTGGTTAACCGTCGTGTCGACTTACTTAGATATGAAGGAATTGAATTTATCACTAGTAGAGATATTGGCAAAGATATTAGCGTCTCCGAGCTACAAGGGATATTTGACGCCGTTGTATTTACGACAGGCGCAACCAAAGCGCGTGATTTGCCGGCGGACAACCGTGATGCAAAGGGTATTTACCCTGCAATGAGTTACTTAACGGCAAATTATAAGAGCCTGCTTGATCATGGACATACCGATGAGGATGAGTTCTCTGCAAAGGGTAAAGATGTAATTGTGATTGGCGGTGGCGATACCGGCACAGACTGTATTGGTACATCACTTAGACAGGGCGCAAAATCGATTGTTAATTTTGAATTAATGAGTCAACCGCCGGCTGACAGGGTGGACCGCAATCCATGGCCGGAATGGCCGGTGATTTATCGTGTGGATTATGGACACGAAGAAGCGACTGCTGTTTTCGGAAAAGATCCAAGAAACTATCAGTTACTGACTAAATCGTTCGTTAAAGATAGCAATGGTAATGTCAGCGGCATTAACACCATTAATGTGACTTTTGAAAATGGACAACTAAATGAAATTGCTGGCACTGAAAAAAGGTGGGAGACGCAATTAGTGTTATTGTCGATGGGCTTTGTTTCGCCTGAGCGCTACCTTAGTGATGACGCTGAAATTGAGCTCGATGAGCGTGGTAACTATAAAGCTGAGCACGGTGAATTTACCACTTCAAAAGAAGGCATCTTCACTGCAGGCGACTGTCGCCGAGGTCAATCGCTGGTTGTTTGGGCGATTAACGAGGGCCGTGGCGTTGCTAAAAGTGTTGATGCTTATCTAGAAAACTAGCCCAATACCTTACTATTAAGGTGTAATTTAGTTCCCCTGCAAGCCCCACATCAGTAAAATTAATCGTTATGGACGACGACGCTTTTGCGCGTGTCTCACGCATTATATTTATTAATCAACAAAGAGAAACAGAAGACAATGGCTGCAATACTTGGCGCTGAAGTGGATGAAGAGGGCTATCTATTAAACATAGGTGACTGGAGCAAGGAGATTGCTCTAGCTATGGCGGCAGAGGATGAAATTGAACTCACTCCAGAACATTGGGAGGTTATTAATTTTCTTAAAGAGTACTTCGAAGAGTACGATTTCGCCCCGGCTGTGCGCGTTTTAACCAAGGCAATAGCTAAGAGATTGGGCAACGATAAGGGTAATTCTCGCTATTTGTATTCGTTATTTCCTTATGGTCCTGCAAAGCAAGGTTGTCGATTTGCAGGTCTACCAAAGCCAACGGGTTGTGTTTAATGGCCTTGGCACGCTAATTTGGCAAACGTCGTAATGTTGTCCTTTGCCTAGGGTTACACTTTATGTCATTAACGAGCATTTTATTCACTGTCTTTTTCTACCTAGCAGTATCGCTATGTCTGGTGGGCGTTACACTAAAGGTGATTCAATACGCAAGCACGCCAGTGCCACTAAAAATCCCCACTGCACCCGCACCGCTCACTAAGTTTGGCGTCATTCTTAGAATGATGCGAGAGGTTTTTTTGTTCTCCAGTTTGTTTAAGGCCAGTAAATGGACCTGGCTGTTTGGTTGGTTGTTTCACTGGGCTTTGGTGCTGCTGTTTATTCGCCATTTGCCTTATTTTTGGCCGGGCGAAACACCCGAGATATTGCGTCAAACTGAATCTTTGAGGTACGCGGCTTTTCCACTCATATTTGGTCTTTCGGGTTTATTGGCAAGGCGTTTTTTCGTGGATCGTGTTCGTTATATTTCTGCGCCATCCGATTATTTATTATTGATATTGTTGATTCTTATTGCCCTAACAGGCGCGCTAATGACATTTGCTCAGTTTTATCCCGATATGGGTAAGGTCTACGCTTTTGCAGAGGGCTTGATTACCTTTGATTGGTCTGAATTGCCGAGTGGGGGTATTTTTCTGGCGCATATCTTTATGGTGTTTGTCTTAATTGCAATTTTCCCTATTTCAAAAATACTGCATGCACCTGGAGTGTTTTTCTCTCCAACTCTCAATCAGGTTGACGACGCAAGGAAAAAACGTCATATTTCGGATTGGGCTTTTGATAAAGAGAAAAATAGCAAAGGTGGGTAATCATGGAAAAATTTGATACACCAAAATTAGAAACTTACCTAAAAACACCCGCACTCAAAAGTGACGTTATGACTGGTAGTGGCCCGTTTAAAGCCAATGCTGACATGCAAAAGTCTCTTGGATTTCCTGGGAAAAAAGTTGACAATTGGCAGCAGGTGGCCATTGAAAAAATGGGTGAGACGATCAGTAAATATCGTTCCCTTCCTGTGTTTTTGGATGCTTGTGTGAAGTGTGGCGCTTGTGCCGACAAGTGTCATTATTTCCTTGGCACGGGAGATCCAAAAAATATGCCAGTGGCGAGGCAGGACCTGTTTCGCAGCGTTTATCGACGCCACTTTACTTTTGCAGGCAAGTATTTTCCTAAATTGGTGGGCGCCAAAGAATTCGATGAGTCCATGCTCGATGATTGGTACAACTATTTTCATCAGTGTTCAGAGTGTCGACGTTGCTCGGTGTACTGCCCTTATGGTATTGATACTGCAGAGATAACAATGGCTGCTCGAGAGGTGATGAATGCGATTGGCGTGGGTCAAAAATATTGCAATCAAATTTTGGGCAAGGTCAAAAAAATTGGCAACAATCTCGGCATGCCCGAACCCGCTTTGCGAGACACTTTGCTTGATCTTGAGGAAGAAATTGAAGAAGACACCGGTGTGGCGGTGAAACTGCCGCTTGACCATCAAGGCGCCGAAATTTTGCTAATAACACCATCGGCTGATTTTTTTGCCGAGCCACATATTGACGGCCTGATCGGCTATGCCAAAGTTTTTCATCAGTCTGGTGACTCGTGGACATTGAGTTCTTATGCCTCCGAAGGGGCGAACTTCGGTATGTTTATTGGCAATTACGACATTATGCGTGAAGGTGCGTTACGAATTCGAAAAGCGGCGCTTGATTTAGGCGTGAAGCGCATTATTGTCGGTGAGTGCGGCCATGCATGGCGGGTTGCTTACAGTTTTTGGAATACATTGACCGGTATTGGCGACGGCGCGACGGATGAATACGCTCTCCAACTGCAGAACCAGTTGAATCAAAACTACCCACAGCCGCAACATATTATTGAATATACGTACGATTTAATCCAAAAAGGTCGGTTAACATTCGACAAATCAAAGAACGATCATCGAACTGTTACTTTCCACGATTCGTGTAATGTGGCTCGAGGCAGCAATATGGGTGGCATTGAGAATGGGCAATTTATACTGCCAAGAGAGGTGATTAAAGCGGCTTGTAACCACTTTGTTGATATGTCGGAAGGCACGATCAAGGCATCCACATTTTGTTGCGGTGGCGGTGGCGGTTTATTGACCGATGATTTACTAGAGTTGCGAGTTAAGGGTGCGCTGCCTAGAATGCAAGCATTAAAGCAAAGTGAAGAGAAGGGTGGCGTTAATACGTTGGCGGCGCTGTGCGCAATTTGCAAATCGCAATTTTCAAAAGTCTTGCCGTATTACGATTTTGATCCTTTTATGGTGGTCAGCGTGCACCAACTTGTCAGTGAAGCGCTGGTACTTGATGGTGAAAATTCTCAGCAAGAATCAAAAGCCTTATAGTTGAGACGCAACTGCTGAGTAGTAATCTTTAATGCCCTGAAAAATAGCGTCGGCAATTTTTTGCTGCTCTACAGAATCATTGAGTCGTGCTTCTTGTCCGGGGTTAGAAATGAAAGCGGTTTCCACCAATACAGAGGGGATGGCAGGTGACTTTAGTACAACGAAATTGGCTTTTTGCGGGGTCTTCTTGTGAACCGGACCAATGGTACTGATTTGCTTTAAAATAGTTGCTGCCAGTTGTTGTGATTGGATGTCTCGGTCTTTCCTAGAAAAATCGGTGAGCATGGTTTTGAGGAACTGGTCGCTATCAATTACCGTTTCTACGCCGCCAAACTGATCGACTGAGTTCTCGGATTGCTCCAGTTGTTTGGCCAGTTCACTAACCTCACCTTTCTCAGACAGGCTATAAATGGATGCCCCTTTGGCGCTTGTACTCTCAACCGCATCGGCATGTATTGAGATAAACATTGTTGCCCTTTTACCCAAGCCAATAGTGATGCGCTCGGTAAGGGGTATGTAGTAATCACCGCTTCGAGTGAGTATGGCTGTTATGTCGTCGCTTTGATTAATGGTGTCGACCAGCTTTTGTGCGATGGCTAGATTAACGTCTTTTTCACGTGAGCCATTCTTGCCTGAGGCGCCCGGATCTTCGCCGCCGTGACCAGCGTCCACCAATACAACTTTGCGCTCAGGTTCATCGTCCTGCTCTATTGCGCTATCTGCAACGGCTGTTTTTGATTGAAGATCAATCAAGTCAATGACCAATCGATGATATTTGTATTTTTCGTTAGGCGCAAGAGTGTAGTGCTTAACTTCAAACACTTCGTTGGTGTAAAAAATGAGCCTGATGTCATCACCACTGCGCTTAATTTGAATTCGCTCGATGCGCTCGTCTTCGAAAAATAAGTGAGAAAATGTTTGTGATAGTACTTTGGCATTTTTAACGCTTAGCAAAACATAATTATCTTTTGCGCTGACTTTAAAAGCAGTGTCTGCTTCCGTGTCAATGACAATTCGAGTGTGGTTTGGGGCTGTCCAATAGCGAAAATCAAAAAGCGTTGTTTTTTCCTCAGCGAAGGCTGACGTCATAACCACTGATAAAACAAGACCTATGAAATAGCGCACTGAATAACCTTTTTTCCGAGATCGCTATGGCTCTGGATGTTAATTTGTCTTTCGTCGTGATCGCCCTTGAGACTGATCGAGATATCTGCCTTGGCAATCGCACCTTTGCCGAGCTCTGGCCACTCGATGAGCTGAATACTGCCTGGGCTGAGATATTCACGAATACCAATATAGTCGAGCTCCTCAGGGTCGCTGAGTCGGTAACAGTCAAAATGGTGAATGTTTGCTGATTCGTTTTGGTAGCTCTCTACCAATGAGTAAGTAGGGCTTTTAACGCGATCAAAGCCAAAAAATTGAATAAAACTTTGAGCAAGCGTGGTTTTCCCTGTGCCCAGATCGCCTATTAAATAAATCACAAGTACGTCTTGTAAAGACGAGCAGCATTTGGCCAGATTTGTGGCTATCGCTTGTGTTTCGCTTAAGTTTTTAACAACTAAGTCCAAAGCAATAAGTATAGGTAGACGGCAAGAACAACAAGCAGTAACACACCCTCTAGGCGCCTAATAACGCCTTCTTTCTTGAATCTATAAGAAACAATAAACAGCAGAGCCGTCAGAGCGACCATAAATGGATAGTCTCGATTGATGACGTCTACTGGAACATCAAAAGGCAGAATAAGGCTCGGAATTGCGAGGACACCCACTGTGTTAAATAAGTTGGAGCCAATGATATTACCGACAACCATTTCGTGTTGTTTTTTCAATGCACTGCTAATAGAGACTGCCAATTCTGGCAGACTTGTGCCGAGCGCTACCACCGTCAAACCGATGAGCAAGTCAGAGACGCCGAACGAGGCTGCAAGTTCGGAGCCTCCCCATACTACAAGCTTGGCGCTAAGGAGTAGTATTACAAAAGAGATAATAAGCATCAACCACACTTTTTTTGTTTGACCTTGTTTGACTTCAATAGCAAGATTGTCAAACTCTTGGTGGTCGCCCTTTTTAGAGGCGACAAAAGTGTAAATTAAAAACACAGCCAGCAAGCCCAATAGAATTAAACCATCCGCAAAACTTAAATAACCATCCAAAATCAGGATGCCTGCAACGAGCGTGGATGCCATTAAGTAAAGCCATTCTTTTTTTAGAATGTCTTGCTTTACTTTGATAGGGAGAATGATCGCTGTAATGCCCAACACTAAAGCGATGTTAAAAATATTAGAACCAAAGGCGTTGCCAATGCTCAGCTCTGGGTGGCCCTCGTAAGCCGCCAATCCTGAGACCAACATTTCTGGCGCAGAAGTGCCAAAGCCAAAAATGAGTAGGCCAATAATAAGGGGTGAGATCTTGAAAATATTGGCAATTTTAGCGCCATTATTGGTGAATTCATCAGCGCTCCAAATAAGCAATATAAAGCCTGATACAAGGGATATAATCGACTCGAACATCTTTGCTGCTTGGCGCCAAGGTGAATTGTAATGAGGCTTATTATAAAGGCATACAACATAGAATGACTAAAACAGAGTATTTAATTGGCAAAGTGGGTCTTGAATTTGAAGATGATTTTTATCCAGACGACTTACCTGAAGATTGGTGTTTTGATCATTATTCCAGCCTGTTTAAGGCGCTTGCACTTCCTGTTGATACTGATGAAGACCTAGACCATATCTGCGAAACCATTCACGATGACCTGAGTGATTACTTTGAACTTGTATTGGTTGTTGAGGAAAGTGTATTAAATGATGTGAATCAGCTTAAACAGCTGCTTGTCAGTTTACAGGAATACCAAGAAAACTATACCCTGTGGTGTCGTGTGACGGGTCAACCCAAACCAGCCTGTCTAAAGTTGATCGAAAATAATAAGGTTTGTTTGCAATCTTCAGTGACACTGAAAAGCGCCCTTAATCAGCGCAAAGTATTGGGCCAAACTTTGTACTATTCAGACACGCCAGTACTGCTTTTATCCAATTTAATTGACTTAGAATCTATCTCGCGAGAAGCGCTTACGGCAATGAAGGGCTTGCCAAGAGCAACAATTATCTGCGCCTCTACTGTGGGAGATAGTTTGAATTATATGCAAAGTATTTCTGTGCTAGTCAATAGCAAGTGATTTTAGTCACGCGCCCTTTGGCACAAGTCGATAAATTACAAATACTGTTTAAAAAAGCGAATCTTGATTATGTCCTTTTCCCTGCTTTTGAGGTTCGAAAGCTGACGCCTAAGATACCTAGTGAGGGCTATGACATCATCATCTTTATTAGTGTTAATGCTGTTATTTATGCCCACGAGTACTTACCTCAGTTGCTGGCAAAATATCAAAAAATATTTGCCGTAGGACCCACAACGGCCAATAAATTATTGAGTGTTGGTGTTATGGTGGACGCCTATCCAAAAAAAAATGCCTCAAGTAAAGCATTGTTGGCCTTAGATCCATGTCAATCTATTAATCAGAAAAATATATTGATAATCAGGGGGCGGGGTGGTGCTGAAACATTGAAAAACGAATTAGAGGCTTCCAATCAAGTGGATTACCTAGAAGTGTATGAGCGAAGAATGCTGGACGCAAGCCCCCTTCATCGAAAATCCATTGAGCGTTTTATGAAAAGCGACGATGGCGTTGTTTTAGGCAACAGCAACCAAACTTTATCAAACACACTTTCTCTTGTTGAGTTTATTAATCCAGATTATGTACCTCGCTTCAAAAAGTACCCAATACTTGTGCTCAGTGAGCGGATAAAAGCCTTTGCGCTCACTTTGGGCTTTGGTAAAGTTCACATTGCTCCAGGCCTTGGAGACAAAGAGGTTCTTAGTGAGCTACTTAGTGGTAAAATACGGTAAAAAGACGTGTTTTTGTTTGACATCAACACTCTCTTTCTGTAACGTGTGCATTCCAAGGAGAGGTAGTTAAAATGATTAGATTTGGTATTTCGTGGGTGGCCCGCCTATTAGGAGTAAGTGGCTTTACTATTCAACAACGCGCCAGCAGTGGTTCGTTGCAAGCGCTTAATATTCCCGCTCGAGCAATACCATCTAATCCTACCAATTTAGCCTTCAAAAACCCATATTCCGAGCCCGCTTATCACTTAAAGCGTATGCAAAATGCTCAAGTAAACATGGGTCAATCGAAGCAACAACCAAGCGCCAGTAACGACGACGATTTTGTCTCTGTTATTGCGACTTTGAAATCTAGATTATATAAAGAGACACAGAAAAACCAGCATTACACAAAAGTCTTTAATGAGTTAAACGAGCGTTTGGCAGAATTAGAGCAAGCGGCACAACCTGAAAAGCAGCCAGATTTGCAAAAGTTACAAGGTTGGGTGCATTCAAAACGCGTTCTTCATTAAGAACAACACTTAACAACTGTTACTATTCCGCTAGTTCTAGCGGCACTTCATTTACGCACTATTTCCTTTTTTAAGGATTTTTTTAATGCGCATACGTCAAAGAAAAGGGATGAAGTTTAAGAAATGTTGTTTACAATTGAAAGGGCAGGTTCACTCCTGTTCATGGTGTAGAAGTGAAAATCATTGACACCTCTGGCTTTCATTTGCAGGCACATTTCGCTAACCACATCTAAGCCAAACGCCCTCAGGCTGTCCATATCGTCTCGATACATTTCCAACCGGTTAAGGATCCACAAAGGAATATCGGCGTCGCATATTTTCGAAAAGCGCGCTAATTGCTGGTAATTGGTGATGGGCATAATGCCTGGCACGATAGGGATGTTAACGCCAAGTTGTTGTGCTTCATCGACAAAACGAAAATAGGCATCGATATTGTAGAAATATTGAGTGATGGCGCTATCAGCGCCGACTTTCACTTTATTGGCAAAATGCTCAATATCAGTTGCTACTGTTTTTGATTGCGGGTGTTTTTCTGGGTAGGCAGCAACGTCAATAGTGAACCGGTCACCGTGCTGGTTTCGGATAAATTCAACCAACTCATTGGCGTAATGAAATTCGCCAATATCACGGATAGCGGGTGGAATGTCTCCTCTGAGAACAACCACACGGCTAACATTAAGGCGAGCATATTCATCAAGCAAAGTAGTCATTTGTTCTTTATCGGAACCGACACAAGTTAAGTGCGGCGCAACGGACACGGTAGTTGCATCACTGAGTTGACTAATGGTGTCAAAAGTAGCATCTTGAGCCGAACCAAGTGCGCCAAAAGTCACAGAATAAAAATCAGGATTTGTGGCATCAAGCTTTGCAAGGGTTTGGTCTAAATTTTTCTTTCCTTGTTCTGTTCTGGCAGGAAAAAATTCGTAGCTGATACTCATGGTCTCAAGTACTCTTTGGTGTTGATTAGGCGTTCATTATAAAGAGAACATTTAATGAATAAAAATGGTATTATTTCATTTAACTATTAATAATATTCATAGAAACTAAATAGGCCTCTAATTATGATTGAACGATCTCACCTCTCCATTCTTCGCGAAATAGAGCGCAGTGGTACCCTCACTGCAGCTGCAGAAAGTCTGCATCTGACTCAGTCAGCCTTAACCCACGCCATCAAGAAACTTGAACAGCGCGCCACCGTCAAATTGTGGAATAAAGAAGGTCGCGCTATACGTTTAACGCAGGCGGGAAGTTACCTTCTGTCTGTGGCAAACCGCTTACTGCCACAACTTGAATATGCCGACCAAGTGATTGAGCGTTTTGCTAGAGGGGAAAAGGGTGCAATCCGCATTGGTATGGAGTGCCATCCTTGCTATCAATGGTTATTAAAAGTAGTGACACCCTATATTGAGCGCTATCCCGAGGTTGACATCGATGTTAAGCAACAATTTCAATTTGGTGGTATGAAGGCATTACTTAATTACGATATTGATGTTTTGGTCACACCAGATCCTGCTCACCAGCCGGGTGTGACATTTAAGCCGGTACTGGATTATCAGCAGGTATTGGCTGTTAGTACGAAGCACACTTTGGCTAAAAAAACACAAATTGACCCCAAAGACCTTGTTGAAGAAGTGCTTTATAGTTACCCTGTCGACATTGATCGGCTGGATATATACAGCCATTTTTTAACCCCTGCACACTGTAGACCTAAAGAGCATAAAAGCATTGAGGCGACTGATATTATGCTGCAACTCGTTGCCGCTGGGCGAGGTGTGGCTGCGTTACCTCATTGGCTCGTGAATGAATACGCCGATAAGATGGCAATTAAAGCGGTGCGTCTTGGGAGGACAGGCGTAAGTAAGAGTATTTATCTGGGTCTTCGTGATGACGATCAAGGGGTTGATTATATTCAGGCGTTTATCAAGCAAGCTGAACACCTAGATTAGTAGTGGGTGTTTAAGTATCCAGAATGGTGCATTTTATATATCACAGTCTTTCAAATAGTGAATTAACTAGTAAGGTATAATTTCCTCTGTTTTTTGTGAATAGTGAAATATAACAAAGTATGTCAAAGAGTGATTACATTGAGTTAGAGGGCGTGGTTAAAGAGAAACTACCCAACACAACTTTTACCGTTGAGTTGGAAAACGGCCATAGCATCCTTGCGCACATCTCGGGTAAAATTCGTAAGCACTATATTCGTATCTTGCCGGGCGACAAAGTAACAGTTGAAATGACCCCGTATGATTTAACCAAAGGTAGAATTACATTTAGGCATAAATAGACCTAACCTTTGCCGCTGTGGTGGAATTGGTAGACACGTCGGATTCAAAATCCGATTCCTTTACGGGAGTGACGGTTCAAGTCCGTCCAGCGGTACCACAATATTAAATTAGAGGCGTCACACGGCGCCTTTTTTATGTCCGAATTCCTACAGTGTATGGATATTCGGAGATAGGGTTAAGCCAGACAATGTCGCTTAGTCTTATGCCAAAGCGCAGCTCTTCCCACGGCTAGTTAGCATTATCGAACGCTATAATTAGAAGTAAACATTGTTGGTAACATCGCAAATAAACTATCGAAATGCGATATTCACAAGGTTAAGAAGGAGGTCAAGGCAAGGGTAGGAATTTAATAATTCGTATTGTGAAACTTCTAGTTTGATTAATAGGCAGTGACATATTATAATGTTGTCGCTATTCATGCATGTTTATGGTTGAATTTAAAATCGAAATGGAATAGACAACAGGACTAGTAGATTGAATTAAATTTATTTTCCGTGTTAAATCAACAATATATCAAAATAGTGCAGTGTCACTCAGCGGCACTATAACTTAATTAGGAGAAGTGAAAATGGACAATCTCTTAGCAGATGCAATGACTTTGACCTTATTTGGCATGGGTTTTGTATTTTTATTTTTGACGTTAATGGTTGTGTTAACAAGCATGATGTCTGCACTCGTTCAAAAAATTCAGCCTAATTTAGCTAGCGCTGGAGCGGCACCAATTCAATCGGCCAATGTACTTGATGAAGACACCAAGTCTATCATCGAGAAAGCCATCAAAATTCACACTGGAGCTTAATTTATGTCATCTAAAGTAAATACTAAACCGGTAGGAATCACTGAACTTGTCCTTAGGGACGCGCATCAGTCACTTTTTGCAACGCGCATGAGAATTGATGACATGCTGCCAATTGCCGATAAGTTGGATAAGATCGGTTACTGGTCTATGGAGTCTTGGGGTGGTGCAACTTTTGATTCGTGCATTCGTTATTTGGGTGAAGATCCTTGGGATAGAATCCGAGAAATTAAAAAAGTTATGCCTAACACGCCTCAGCAAATGCTGCTTAGAGGTCAAAATTTATTAGGCTATCGTCATTACGGTGACGACGTGGTGCGTAAATTTATTGACCGCTGTGCTGAAAATGGCGTTGGTGTTTTCCGTATTTTTGATGCGATGAATGATATGCGCAACTTAGAAACAGCCATCGATCAAACGCGCAAAGTGGAGCAACACGCGCAAGGTACGATTTCATACACAGTCAGTCCAGTTCATACGACTGAGTTGTGGGTTGAAATGGCGAAGAAAATTGAAGACATGGGTGCTGATTCACTATGTATTAAAGATATGGCCGGTCTTCTGCAGCCTTACGTTGCCTTTGATCTCGTCACGAAATTAAAAGCTGCGATTGATATTCCAATCCAACTTCACGCTCACGCAACAACCGGCCTTTCAACGGCTACTATTCTTAAGTCAATCGAAGCGGGCATTGATCGCGTCGATACAGCGATTGGCTCAATGAGTATGACTTACGGTCACTCAGCAACAAACTCTGTGGTTTCGATCCTAGATCACGGCCCGCGTAAAACCGGACTTGATTTAGAGAAATTAGAAGAGATTGATGCTTACTTTAGACCGGTACGTGCCAAGTATGCGAAATTTGAAGGCTCTCTGAAGGGTGTTGATTCTCGAATTCTTCTTTCGCAAGTTCCTGGTGGCATGTTAACCAACATGGAGAGCCAGCTAAAAGAACAAAACGCCATTGATAAAATGGACGAAGTATTGTTAGAGATTCCACGTGTACGTGAAGATCTTGGTTTTATCCCGTTAGTGACACCAACATCACAAATTGTCGGCACCCAGGCGGTGTTAAATATTTTGACTGGTGAGCGCTATAAGACAATCACCAAAGAGTCTATGGGTATCTTAAAAGGCGAATACGGCGCATCACCTGCGCCAGTTAATGCTGAATTACAGGCTAAAGTTCTTGACGGTGCTCAGCCGATTACTTGTCGCCCAGCAGACAATATCGAACCAGAACTAGATATCCTTGAAACCCAGTTCGATGAGATTGTTGCCGAAAAAGGCATTGAACTTGCAGCCGATAAAATTGACGATTTACTAACTTATGCTTTGTTCCCACAAGTGGGCATTCAATTTTTAGCAAATCGTAACAATCCAGATTTCTTTGAGCCAGCGCCACAAGCGCCAAGTGCTGCATCTGCATCAACCAAAGAAGACGGTGTTTACACAGTATCGTTCAAAGGCAATTCTTATGTCGTTGAGGTTTCTGCCGGTGGTGATATCACTTCCATGCAGAGCGCATCAGCTCAAACAGCGCCAGGTGCTACAGTTGTAGCAGCGCCTGCAGCAGCTCCAGTTGGTGATGCTGAAGATGTCAATGCCCCACTATCGGGAACTATATGGAAAGTATTGGTCAGCCCTAATCAGCAAATTAATGAAGGCGATACTTTGGTTATTTTAGAGGCCATGAAAATGGAGACTGAAATTAAAGCAGCGCGCTCTGGCACCGTTGTGAATGTCAGTGTCAAAGAGGGTGACTCGGTCACTGTTGGTCAAGCGTTGTTATCACTAGCATAATACTATGGAACAGTTAAACTTACTTTGGATGGGCTCGGGCTTGTACCAAATGACCCCAGGCCAGGGCTTGATGATGTTGGTTGGCATCTTGCTTATTTATTTAGCAATTGTTAAAAAATTCGAACCACTTTTGCTTTTGCCAATCGGTTTTGGTGCGCTTTTAAGTAATATTCCTGGCGCCGGTTTGGCTGAAGGAAATGGCATCCTTCATTTGTTTTATACAGTGGGTATCGAGTCGGGCGCATTCCCGCTGATTATTTTTATGGGCGTGGGCGCATTAACCGATTTTGGTCCTTTACTTGCCAACCCAAAGACACTATTGTTGGGCGCTGCTGCGCAATTCGGAATTTTTGCAACCCTACTAGGTGCTGTAGGATTGACTACACTAGGTGTTTTTGATTTTAGTCTTAAACAGGCTGCAGCCATTGGTATTATTGGTGGCGCTGACGGACCAACTTCGATTTATGTTGCCACCATGCTTGCTCCAGAACTTCTGGGTGCCATTGCGGTTGCTTCGTACTCTTATATGGCGCTGGTGCCATTGATTCAGCCGCCAATCATGAGATTCTTTACGACAGAAAAAGAGCGTCAAATCAAAATGGTGCAACTGCGTGAAGTGTCAAAAATAGAGAAAATTGTTTTCCCACTGTTACTATTGATTGCTGTTGCTTTGCTATTGCCAGACGCGGCACCGTTATTGGGTATGTTCGCCTTTGGCAACCTAATGAAAGAATCGGGTGTGGTTGATCGTCTAAGTGATACCGTGCAAAATTCTCTGATTAACATTGTTACTATCTTCCTTGGTTTGGCAGTTGGTTCGAAATTGATGGCTGAGCAATTCCTTAAGCTAGACACATTGGGTATCTTACTTTTGGGTTTGGTGGCGTTTGCCATTGGCACAATGTGTGGCCTATTAATGGCGAAGCTAATGAACTTGCTTGGCAAGCATAAAGTTAACCCGTTGATTGGTTCTGCCGGTGTTTCTGCTGTACCGATGGCTGCTAGAGTGTCAAACAAAGTAGGTCTTGAATCCGATCCGCATAACTTCTTATTAATGCATGCGATGGGTCCAAATGTTGCTGGCGTTATTGGCTCTGCCATTGCCGCCGGTATCATGATTAAATTTCTGGCTTAAATACACTCAAAATTCCCACGCTAACCACTTTATTGAAGGCGAAGATTCATCGTGTCACCGCTACTGAGTGCGAGCTTCATTATGAAGGGTTGTGCGCTATTGACGGTGTGCTTTTGGATGCGGCCGGGATTTGTGAATATGAGCATATTCACATTTATAATATCAATAACGGCAACCGTTTTACAACGTACGCCATTCGCGGCGAAGACCACTCCGGCATTATTTCGGTTAATGGTGCTGCAGCGCATAAAGTTGATGTTGGTGATTTATTAATTATTGCTGCTTACGCGAAGTACGATGAAAGTGAAAAAGACGCTTACGCGCCAACACTTTGTTACGTTGATGGCTCGAACAAGTTGACTAAGGTTAAATCAAAAATCGACTAGTCGGCCGCGTTATTAGTGGATGACCCTGTCATCCTCGGTGGCGGGCTGCACTTCTAGTTCGTCAAGATTCATGTCCCACTCAATTTTAGGCATAATTTGTTCAATGAGGCTGGAAAGGCTGTCGATAAGGCCTTGATTGAAATTAAGCGTTACAACGACGCCGTCAATGCCAGTAAAGCTAAATTCGGTAATACCCTCGTCTTTGTAATTAAGACCAAAGCTGGTGATAAGCACAGCTTCATCGCCTGTAAGCAGGCCTTCGTTTAGCTCAAAAGATTTGTCATTATGACTGATTACCCCCGTTCCTGATGGTTTGTTTTTAGCATCGCTCGAAGCCGATTCAGCAATGTATTCACTCTTTAGCGCGTCGATTGCTTGCTGTAAAACTGGCCAAAAAACATGGATAAATCGTCTGGTAAAAAATAATTGAATGATTTCACCGGTGGTTGTGCCGATACGCAAAATCAGTCGATCGTGTTCGGGGGAATAGCTAAGTTCTAATTGGTTGAGTTGCATATTTATTTAAGAGTTAGGTTGCTAAGTGTTAAGATTCTGTCCATTTTATTGGCAATCGCTAGATCATGGGTCACAATCAATAGCGAAGATTGCCTTTCTTTATTAAGTTCTAACAATAAAGATAGTGCTTCAGAGGCGCTGTACGCGTCAAGATTGCCAGTAGGCTCATCTGCAATAAGACACGCCGGCTTGGCGACCAATGCTCTGGCAATGGCCACTCTTTGGCGTTCACCACCTGAGAGTTCGCCAGGTTTGTGTTGTAGGCGATGTTCAAGGCCGATTTTTGTTAGTAGTTGTTCTGCGCGTTGTAAGGCGTCTTTTTTACCGTCACCTCTTATAAGAAGTGGCAAGGCGACATTGTCTAGAGCGCTAAAATCGCGTAATAAGTGGTGGAATTGGTAAACAAAACCAAAGGTCTCGGCTCGAAGTTTTGTTCTTGCGTTTTCCGTCAGAGAGCAGGGGTTGATGTTGCTTATCAATACCTCACCTGAAGTTGGTGTATCAAGGCCAGCAATCAAATTAAGCAAGGTGGATTTGCCGCACCCTGATTGGCCTAAAATCGCCACGGATTCGCCAGGTTTCATCGAAAAATCAATATTATCCAACACTTGAGTTTTGCTTGCATCATCGCCGTAAGAAAATCCAAGCGCATGACATTCGATTAAATTACTCATAGCGCAGCACCTCAGATATTTGCACTTTACCTGCGCGTCTTGCTGGGTAAATTGCTGCAATAAGTACTAGAATAAATGCACCAAAGGCGACATTAATGACATCACTTGCTTTTATTTCAGAAGGGAAACGGTTGATGTAGAAGACGTCGGTTGGGAAAAATTGAAAACCTAAAATTGATTCAATGGTCGAAATAACCGCTTCAATATTGCTTGCTAGCAGCAAGCCCAAGACGACACCGATAAAGATGCCAATCAACCCAATACTCACGGCTTGATAGAAAAATATTTTTACAATGCGCCTGGGCGTCATGCCGATTGTTCTAAGGATAGCAATATCGGATTTTTTGTCCGTCACCACCATCACCATCATCGAGACGATGTTAAAGGCCGCTACGGCAATAATGAGTGACAGTACAATCGCTATCATTTGCTTTTCAAGATTGAGTGCACGAATAAAATTACGCTTTTGTTGCATCCAATCGACGGCAATATAATCTTCTTCACCGATCGCCGCTACAACTTTAGCGCTTATTGTATCGGCTGCAAAAATATCATCTACTTTTAGTCGAATGCCCGAGATACGCTCGTCCATGCTGAACAAGGTCTGCGCGTGGGTTAAATGAATAAAGGCTAGCCCGTTATTGTACTCATTAAGGCCGGCGTTAAATATACCCACCACTTTGAAGCGCTCAGACTTTGGAATAAGCATGCCGGCATTGTTATTGCTGGGTGCAATTAGACTGATCGAACTGCCAATACCCACGCCTAATGAGTTGGCTAAGCCAATACCAACCAACGTTGATTTTGTCTCTACTGAGAGCGCTAATTCGCCGTATTTAATATCGCTCAATAATTTTGATGTTGCCAGCTCTAGTTCGCTGACAATACCTCTAACGCTAACGCCTTGTGAGGCGCCACTTGAGGTCATTAGGGCGAAATCTTCAACGTAAGGCGATGAGGCGACAATATGAGGTTGTTCATTAATAGCGTTATGCAGTTGTTGCCAGTTAGCAAGTGTTTGATCGTTGCCAGTAATGTAGCCATGAGAAATGGCATCTAAGACGCGATTTCTAAGTTCGCCATGAAAGCCATTCATCACCGATAATACCGTTATTAACGCCATTACCGCTAAGACGAGGCCTATCATCGAAACGCCAGAAATAAAAGAAACAAATCCTTTTTTTCGATTGGATCGTAAATATTGATTGGAAATTTGAAATTCAACACTCATGGTGGCAATATTTTGTCATAATTCCTCTATTTAAGGTAATAAAAGCTTCGAATATGTCCAGCCCAACAAGGATTGTTGATTTGAATAAAGTGCGTTTAACAAACCTGCTTTTGTTGCCCTTGTCTGCCGTTTTTTTTATCGTTAGCCGACTCAGATTTTACTGCTATAAGTTAGGCGTATTCAGAGTCTCCCATTCAAAAACTCCCGTGATTGTGGTTGGTAATATTACCGTTGGCGGGAGTGGTAAAACACCGATTGTAATTGCCCTTTGTCATTATTTTGAGAAGCAAGGTAAGCGAGTAGGTGTTGTCTCTAGAGGTTATGGCGGGGAGTATAAGCAAGATACATTGTTAGTGACAGACTCTACTAAGTCCTCAGAGTGCGGTGATGAGCCGGCACTTATTGCCAGTGAAACCAAGGCAAACGTTGTGGTGGCAAGAAGGCGGTCACTGGCAGTGCAATATTTAACCGAACATGATTTGGTAGACGTCATTATCAGCGATGATGGTCTGCAACACTATGCTATGGGTAGAAAAATTGAAATAGCTGTTGTTGACAGCGTTGATGGACTGGGTAATGGTTTTTTGCTTCCGGCAGGCCCTCTTAGAGAATTACCCTCTAGATTGGCGTCGGTTGATATCGTTATTAATAATGGCGCGGGTAGTGACGCTGATATTTCAAGTCATTTGGTGGCAAAGCAATTCGTTAATGTTGTCACCGGCGAAGTGAGGTCGTTAAACAGTTTCGAATCAACTCGTTGTTACGCCGTTGCCGGTATTGCCAAACCCGAGCGGTTTTTCGCTACTCTAGAAGCTTTAAAAATTGATGTTGTGCAAAAACCTTTTTCCGATCACCATCCATTTTCCGACAACGACTTGAGTTTTGAAGAGGGGTATCCGCTCTTAATGACTTCTAAGGATTGTGTAAAATGTAGGTTTTTTGCAACCAGTCAGATGTGGTATTTGGCGGTCAATGCTGAATTAAGCGATGGTTTTTATCAGCAATTGGAGTCTAAATTATGATTAATGAATCTCTATTAAAAATGCTTGTTTGTCCACAATGCAATGCCCCGTTGGAGCAAGTCGGCGATGAACTTATTTGCGAAAAAAGCCAATTGGCTTACCCAATCCAAGACGGCATCCCCGTTCTTCTTGTCGAAGAGGCTCGGGAGCTGCAGCCAAAGCCATAATGGACTTTTCCGTTATCATTCCTGCCAGATATGCTTCCGCTCGTTTGCCGGGAAAGCCACTCAAAAATATTCACGGAAAAACGCTAATTGAGCACACTTATTCAAACGCAATATTGAGCGCGGCAAAGCGCGTTATTATTGCCACAGATGATGAAAGGATAAGCGATGTGGCTAAAGCTTTTGGCGCTGAAGTGTGCTTGACAAGCAACAGTCATATTTCGGGTACTTCTAGGATTGCTGAAGCGGTGGAAATACTTGGTTTTGCAAATGATGAGATTATCGTTAATGTGCAAGGCGATGAGCCTATGTTAAGCCCTGCAGTGATCGATCAAGTGGCAATAAATCTTGATAAAAGCAAGATGGATATGGCTACATTGTGCGAGCAGATAGAGACAGAAGACCTCTACTTTGATCCAAATTGCGTCAAAGTTGTATATAATATGCGCGGCAAAGCGATGTACTTCTCAAGGTCACCGATTCCTGCGTTTCGAAACGCACAAGAATTGGACTTAGGGCTTTGTTTTCGCCATATTGGTATTTATGCGTATCGAGCTGGTTTTCTAAGCCAATATGCACAGTTGAGTAGTTCGCGCCTTGAAGGGGCGGAAAAACTAGAACAACTTACAATTTTGAACGAGGGTTTTGACATTCACGTCGCCCCAACTTGCGGCCCGACGGGCTTCGGCGTTGACACACAACACGATTTAGATAAAGTTATAAAGGAACTGAAAAATGGATAACATCATTGATGGCAAAAAAATCGCCAAAGATTTAAGAGGTAAAATTGCTGAAGAGGTAAAAACATTAGATCGCCCACCTGGTTTGGCTGTTATCTTAGTTGGTGAAGACCCTGCGTCTCGGGTTTATGTACGCAATAAAGAATTGGCGTGTATTGAAGCTGGCTTCTACTCAGATAAAATCAAAAAATCAGAAAATATCACAGAAGAAGAGCTGTTGGATGAGGTTGATCGTCTGAATGACAATCCTAATATTGATGGTATTTTGGTGCAATTGCCACTACCGAAGCACATCGATTCTAATAAGGTTTTAGAGCGCATCTCACCACTGAAAGATGTGGATGGTTTTTGCAGTGAAAATATTGGCAAACTGATGCAGAACAAGCCTTATTTACGTCCTTGCACACCTCAAGGTGTGATGACTATGTTGGCATCAGCGGGTGTTGATGTGATGGGTAAAGACTGTGTGGTAATTGGTGCGTCAAATATTGTTGGTCGCCCGATGGCTATGGAATTGTTAAACGCACGAGGCACGGTCACTATTTGTAACTCTAAAACAAAAGACGTGGCAGCCAAAGTTAGACAAGCTGATATTGTTGTCGCGGGCGTAGGTATTCCGAAGTTTGTTAAAGGCGACTGGGTGAAAGACGGTGCTATCGTGATCGATGTTGGTATCAATAGATTAGATGACGGTACATTGTGTGGCGACGTTGATTTTGATGCGATTAAAGATAAAGCGGCTGGCATTACCCCGGTTCCGGGTGGTGTTGGTCCAATGACGATTGCAACTTTGCTTGCAAACACACTAACTGCATATAAAGCGAAACCATGAAATTAATACTTAAAGCATTACGTGAAGGGTTAGGTCGATTAATCATTTTGATTGATTGGATTTTTAGTCCTTCAAGACTTAAGCGTGCCGATGATGTTCAGGCTGATGTCAATCAAAAAACAGTAACGTTAAAGCTTTATCAGTTTTATGCTTGTCCGTTTTGCATTAAAACGCGTCGTGCTATTAAGCGCCTAAATCTTAAGATTGAAACTCGCAATGCGCAAGCCGGCGAATTTAGAGAAGAGCTGGGATTAATGGGTGGTAAGATTAAAGTGCCTTGCTTAAAAATTGAAGGCGAAGATGAGGCGTCTTGGGTCTACGAATCCGATGCTATTATCAATTATCTAGAGAAGCGCTTCGCTTAATCAATAATTTATTGTTGACATGCTCTACGTACAAGGCGGCAATAAGCATCAAAAAAAACTCTCACAGCAATTATTCAATTTTTGCTGTGGGGATTTATTTCCAAATATAACCAAACCCATTATTGATCTGAACATCCATCCCATTGAGGATGCCATGGCGTGGACAGATTATGAGGGTGATGGGAAGTTCTTTATTGAAATAGAGTCCAGTCTAGCAGAGCGTCAATTTATCATAACTTTTTGTCACGAAATGATCCATGTCTGTCAGTTTTTAGCGGGTGTTGAAGTGAGTGAGGTGGCCGCCTATCAACACGAACAAGATTTAGCTGATCGGTTTGCGCAGAGCTTAACTGCTAAGGCATAAACGCTTCAAGCGCAGCCAATGTGGTGTTGAGCTCGTAAAGTGTATTGGCAGTAATAGTGATATGCCCTAATTTGCGACCCTTGCGCTCCGTTTTTCCGTACAAATGAGGGTGAGCATTGCTTAGCTCAAGTACTTTATCAACCGGGCCGTGTTTGCCAATAATATTAATCATTGCGCAGTATTGCTGCAGACAAGTTGTCTCACCCAAGGGCGAGCCGGTGATCGCGCGAACGTGGTTTTCGAACTGAGAGGTGCGAGCACCTTCAATGCTCCAATGGCCAGAATTATGCACTCGTGGTGCCATTTCGTTAGCAACAAGGCCATTGTTTGTTTCAAACAGCTCAATCGTTAACACGCCGACATGACCCATCTCATCTAGCAGTGTTTGCATGTAATACTCGGCTTGTTCTTGTGTCTTGGCGCTAATATTTTCAGCCGGTGCAATCGTCAGTCGCAAAATGCCGTTGTGATGTGTGTTCTCTACTAGGGGGTAGTATTTGTGGCTGTTATCAATGCCGCGAACCGCAATTAAAGACAACTCTCGTTTGAAGTTAACGAAGCCTTCAAGAATAGCTTCAACGCCATTCATGCTTTGCCATGCACTTTCTAGCTGGTCGTTGCTACGAATAACAAATTGACCTTTGCCGTCGTAGCCCTCGGTTGCTGTTTTTAGGATTGCCGGTAAGCCGACTTTATTAACCGCTTGCTCTAATTCTGTCAAAGAGTTAACCATTTGATAGGGCGCGCAAGGGATGTCTAGCTTATCGAAAATTGCCTTTTCTCGGCCACGATGCTGTGTTGTAAATAGCGATTTTGCGCCAGGATATACCGGTGTTTTTTTGCTTATCGCCTTAACAACTTCGACATCGGTATTTTCACTTTCGTAAGTGATGACCTCAGAGGTGTTGGTAAGTTGTTTGGTGGCACCTTGCTTATCATCGTTGATAAAAGCCTTGCCGAGCAGCACTGAGGGCTCGTTTTCTGAATTGGCAGTAAAAGCCATTTGATGGCCGAGTGGGTAGGCTGCAATAGCAAGCATTCTGCCGAGTTGGCCAGCACCTAGAACACCAATTTTCATAAGCTAGTCTTGAGGGTTTGGGTTATCCAGAACATTTTGTGTCTGCTCTGAGCGAAATTTTGATACTTTTGCGCGAATCTCTGTATTGTGGTTGCCTACAATCTGTGCAGCAAGAATGCCAGCATTTTTAGCACCTGCATCGCCAATAGCAAGGGTGCCAACTGGAATACCGCCGGGCATTTGCACAATAGAAAGTAGTGAGTCTTTGCCACTAAGGGCGCGTGATTGGACGGGTACACCGAGTACGGGAACAATAGTCTTAGCAGCAACCATGCCAGGCAAATGTGCCGAACCGCCGGCGCCAGCAATAATGACCTCTAGGCCACGTTCTTCAGCGCTCTGTGCGTATTCAAACATAAGGTCTGGTGTGCGGTGAGCCGAAACGACTTTAACTTCGTAAGGGACGCAAAATTCCTCGAGCATGTCAACGGCATGTTTCATTGTTGGCCAATCAGACTTTGACCCCATAATAACACCTACTAATGCACTCATTTAATACCCTCAAAGCAATGAAGTCTTAAATTATACCGAAACAATTTTTTTTGTCAGTCCTCTGGCAATGTAAAGCTTTTTTCTAGAAAAGGTAAATGCCCTGTACGCAGCAATTTTGTTTGCGTGCCGTGAGCTTGATACCAAGGCTCGATTGAACGAGGTACAAGCATATCAAGCTCACCTAAAATGACCGATTTTGGTACTTTGATTGCTTTAAAAACTTCTTGAAGGTCGGTATTAAGCAAGATGCTCAGACCTTGAGTCATGGCGTTGGAGGATGGCGGGTATTTTTCAATACCAGTAAAAAGCGTTTTCATTAGGCTTTTGTCTTTGCTTTGTAGGCTTACGAAACGGCGCAAGGTCTTGCTATAATTTTTCTTTAAATCTTGTGCAAAGCGACTAAATACTTCGGATTCCATGCCGTACTGCCAGTCCTTGTGATTGGTTAGACTGGGCGACGCACCAACAAGAACCAAGCGCTGGATTGCAGTCATACTGGCAATTTTTATTGATAAGAGACCACCTAGGGACGAACCTAAAAGAATAGAGTTTTTCGGTAATATATTTATGATGGTGTTGCACCACTCATCGATACCGCCATCGACATCATCACTGCGCCCGTGACCAGGGAGGTCAATGACAGTAATGCGGTATTCACTTTTGTATCGAGCCACAAGGGTTTCGAAAATATCACTACTAAATCCCCAGCCATGCAACAGCACGAGGTCCAGCCCTTGACCGACAGTTTTATGCCATAACATCGGCTACCTTAGTGAGAAGTGATTCGATCTGTTCAAAGCGATGATTTGCGCAAAGGGTAAAACGCAGTCTCGCTGTGTTAGGTGGTACCGTTGGTGGTCGAATAGCGCTGACATAAAACCCCATTTCGAGCAGCTTTTTACTGAGTTCAAGCGCTTTGTCGCTTTCACCAATAATCATTGGCTGAATGGCACTATCGGAATTCTCGAAATTAAGATCGAGTGATTTTGCAAAATTTCGGAAATAATCGATATTTGCTAATAATTTAGCCTTTTGTTCGCCTGATTTAATCAATTCCAAACTTTTGAGTGTGGCACAACACAAACTAGGTGAAATCGCCGTTGTATAGACATAAGGGCGTGATTTTTGCACCAAATAATCGATAAAATCGTCATTTCCTGCAACAAAAGCACCCATTGTGCCCGCTGCTTTGCCCAAAGTGGCCATGTAGATGGAGTTATTAGGGATATTGGCTTCAAAAACGCCAAATCCGTGCGCGTCGTCTTGCATCAATAGGGCGTTGGAAAAATTTGCGATTTTTTCGATTTCATCGATATTGGCACAATCGCCATCCATGCTAAAGACGTTATCGGTAACAATCAGCCCTTGACCCGTTTGTTTCTCACTTTTGGATGTGAGAGAGGCGAGGTCATTGTGCAGATACCGCCTAAGAGGTAGACCAATTAATTGATTGGCGTCTATTAATGAGGCGTGATTTAGTTTGTCTTGTAAGACCCAGTCAACATCGTCTCTCAGCGCCGAAAAAACACCCAGATTGGCGCTATAGCCTGACGAGAACAGTAAGGCGCGTTGTTGTCCTGTGTAATCGGCTAAAGCCTCTTCTAGGGCTTGGTGTGCTTTTGAGTGGCCACTGACCAGATGTGAGGCGCCAGAGCCAACACCGTATTGTTTAACTCCCTGAATTAAAGCCTCTTTCACTTGCTCGTTATTGGCAAGAGAAAGGTAGTCGTTCGAACAGAAATTGATGATTTTTTTACCATCGAAAAGCATCTCAACGCCTTGGGCGTTTTCGCTAATTTTGCGTGAGCGTAATAAATGCTTATCCTCGAGTGCGTTAATTTGATCATGGAAATTCATAACTCTAT
>Ga0206681_10000395_pt1 | contig 24254 bp, 29 predicted proteins | sample M150012015metaG_FD_161048 | JGI IMG/M metagenome (GOLD analysis project Ga0206681, IMG submission 161048) | Ammonia-oxidizing marine archaeal communities from Monterey Bay, California, United States - M1 500m 12015 | ecosystem: Environmental > Aquatic > Marine > Intertidal zone | place: USA... | reverse complement strand
TAGAAACTGGTGTTAAAACAAAAATGAATACTAAGGTCGGTGTTGATATAACTATTGATGAACTTGAAAAAGAGTTCGACGCTGTACTTTTTGCTATAGGTGCTATGGGCGGCCGCTCATTACCAGTACCTGGCGGTGAAGCAGGTAACTGCGTATCGGGTGTTGCTTTTCTTGAGGCGTACAATCAAGGAAGATTGAAACATATCAATGGAAAAGTTATCTGTATTGGTGGAGGAGATACTTCGATTGACGTTGTATCTGTTGCCCGCCGTCTAGGAAATATTGAAAATATTGCTGAAAAGGACAGGCCTGAACGTATCATATTTAGTGACACTGCGCATGATGTTGTAGATACTTCTAAGCGTTTAGGGGCCGATGTATTACTTACTACTCGATCTACAGTTGAGAATATGCCTGCAGCTCAGGAAGAGATTGACGATGCAACACGTGAAGGTGTTGACATTCAGGGACAATTACAGCCAACAGAGGTTATAACTGATGAGAACGGACGCGCCATAGCGCTTCGCATGATAAAGTTAGAAGAGGACGGTAAAAAAATTGAAGGTACAGAGTTTGATATCGAGTGCGAATTGATTGTTGCAGCTATTGGACAAACTGTTGATAGTGATGGTATTGATGACTCATTCTTCAATGAAAAAGGCTTTATTGATGCCGATAGAAACTACCAGATACCAAACAAGGAAGGATTCTTTGTTTGTGGAGACGTTGTTCGACCTCACCTCTTGACTACCGCCATTGGACAGGCAGGTATTGTTGCGGAGAGTATTGGTGATTATCTTGATGGCAAATCACAACATGCTAGACCAAAAGTAGATGTTCATTATTTTGATTTAATGGAAAAACTAAACGAATGGAACTTATCTCCGACAAGTTATTCTAAGGGTGGTGATATTGCTGAAGCTACTGATACAGCAGAATACGCAGTTCATAACTATGAGGACCGTTCATTTGCCTCTATAATTCCTCATAGCGAGTTATTCTTAGGACACTTTGATAATGAGGAACGCTCCCAGAGAAATCATGTAATGGTTGATATCGATAATGTTTTGGGAAATTTCGAAGAACGATTAATTGGTTATACCGAAGAGGATGCTCAAAAAGAAGCAGAAAGATGCATGTCTTGTGGTTTATGTTTTGAGTGTGATAATTGTATCATGTACTGTCCTCAAGATGCTGTATTCAAAGTGAAGAAGGACAAATCAACATTGGGTCGTTATGTCGATACTGATTACAACAAGTGTATAGGTTGCCATATATGTGCTGATGTTTGCCCTACTGGATATATTCAGATGGGACTGGGCGAGTAAGTTTAAATTTATATAAGCTATGTATAGAATATTTGTTATTTTATTAGGTGTTATTTTTATGGGCATTTCGTTCGCCCAATATAATAACAACCTGAGCGGTAATTCAGATGCCACATATCGCACTACAGCATTCCATGATAGTGTTTCTCGAATTAGAAAAATGCACCCTGAGTTCTTGATACATAAACGAGATAGAACTCTCAGGCAGGGCATACGTACTGATGAAGATTCACTTACAGAATGCATTAATTGCCATGCCAACACTGATGAAAATACCGGGCATTATATTGCTGTGAATGAGCAAGATCAATTCTGCTCAAGTTGCCATAAAAAAGTTAGTACAAGTGTTGACTGTTTTAGTTGCCATCGAACAACGCCAGCGGAGGTATTTTGAATATGAGTAAGGCACTGAATCGTAGAGACTTTATTAAAACTAGCACAGCGGTAGGTGTAACTACTGTTGCTGCAGGAGTCACACTAACAACATTTGCTGAAAACAAAGAAGCGGTGACAAACCAAAAACGATGGGGCATGCTGATAGACACAAATAATCTTACCGAAGCTGAAATTGATAACATGGTGAGCGCCTGTATGAAAGAGCATGGCTGGGGATCTGAATTACATTCAACTGGGGACCAAAAACCGAGCTGGATAAAGAAGATAAAAGTGCAAGATAGAACTACTAAAAAGATAACTAGTTTACCTCTAATGTGTCAGCATTGTGAGCAACCACCTTGTGTGGATGTGTGTCCAACAAACGCGTCAATGAAGAGAGAGGATGGCATAGTGTTGGTAGATAAACATCTTTGTATTGGTTGTAGGTATTGCATGATGGCTTGCCCATATGATGCACGTTCTTTTGTACATGAAGACTTAACAAATCAAAAAGAGCACATGCCACGCGGTAAAGGGACTGTAGAGTCGTGCACACTGTGTGTACATAAGGTTGATAATGGCGAGCAACCAGCATGCGTTGACAGTGTTAACAGCGATGCTGTTATATTTGGAGACTTAAAAAATAGTAATAGCAAAATAAATAAAACCCTTAGACAAATTCAAAGTACACAAATTAGAGCAGATTTAAATCTGAATACTGGTGTGCGCTATAGCGGAATCTAAAGAGAATATTATGAGCAACATACGATACGAGGAGATTGAAGGAAATGGAGTAGGGTTCTACACTCTAGTTGCATGTTTAGGAGTATTAATACTTGCCGCTTTAGGAAGTGTGTATTACATGGAACATAACGGCCACTATGTAACAGGTATGAGTAATCGTATAGTATGGGGGACTCCACATGTGTTCGCGATTTTTCTAATTGTTGCAGCATCTGGCGCCTTAAATGTGGCTTCCATTTCATCTGTTTTCCATAAAAAAATGTATAAACCGTTGTCTCGTTTATCTGGACTAGCTGCGCTATCATTGCTGGCCGGTGGTTTGATGATACTTGTGCTGGATTTGGGCCGACCTGACAGATTAATTGTGGCCATGACCGAGTACAACTTCAAATCAATATTCGCTTGGAACATTATTTTATATAACGGTTTCTTCGTTGTTGTTGGTGTTTATTTATGGATGATGTTTGAGCGTCGTATGAATAAATTTAGCTCCAAGGTTGGATTGCTTGCTTTTACATGGCGTTTAATACTAACAACAGGTACAGGTTCAATTTTTGGCTTTTTGGTGGCCCGCCAGGCTTACGATGCTGTTATTATGGCGCCAATGTTTATAATAATGTCTTTTGCATTTGGGCTAGCATTTTTCATATTAATTTTAATGGCGAGTTATAAATGGAGTGATAGACAGTTGGGTGATGTCGTAGTCAATAGATTGGGCAACTTGTTGGGAGTTTTTATTGCAGCGGTAATTTATTTTGTGGCTATTTATCATCTAGGGAATTTGTATTTAGCTGAAAACACTAGAGTTGAAAATTTCATATTATTTGATGGCGGTATTTATACACAGCTATTTTGGTATGGGCAAATTCTTCTTGGTGGTTTAGCGCCCATGGCATTAATATATAACCCCTCGACTAAAGGTAATCGTTCCATGTTAGGTCTAGCCTCTGTTCTTGTTATTATCGGAGGAATTATTCAAATTTATGTACTAATAATAGGTGGTCAAGCTTACCCAATAGAGATGTTTCCTGGTATGGACATCATTGAAGGTTATGGCGGCATTGCTTCATATGTGCCATCTTTACCGGAAATTTTACTAGGTATTGGTGGTATCGCAGTATCACTAGTTGCAATTATATTTTTAGTAAAATTTTTACCATTCTTACCTGAAAGTTTAGCTGACGAGGTTGCAGACCCTCATCATAAAAGTTAAACTTTAAACATTTACTTTTAAAAGGCAAAATAGTAATGCCTTCTTCTATATATATAACAGCAGCACATAAATCGTCTGGTAAGACTTTGGTTAGCCTTGGCATTGCTGCGGCATTTAAAGAGCAATCATTAAACGTTCAAACATTTAAAAAAGGTCCGGACTACATTGACCCTCTATGGCTATCGCAAGCGAGCGGGATGCCTTGCTATAACTTAGATTTTTTCAATATGAGTTTGGATGATATTAATGAGTTATATTCAAAGCATGCATGCACAAGTGACTTAAATATAGTTGAAGGTAACAAGGGGCTATATGACGGTATTAGCTTAGAAGGTGGAGATGCAAATGCCGATTTAGCTAAACTTCTTAATATACCAGTCATATTAGTAATAGACGCAACAGGAATTACTCGTGGCGTGGCACCTCTAGTGATTGGCTATCAATCCTTTGACAGAGATGTTAATATAGCTGGCGTTATTTTCAACAAAGTGGCAGGAGAACGTCACGAATCAAAACTAACTCAAGCCATAGAGCACTATACAGATGTCCCAGTATTAGGCTCAATTCGAAAGTCTAGTGAATTAATTATAGATGAACGACACTTAGGCTTAACTCCTGTAAATGAATCTCCTAAATCGCAATTATTCATAGACATCGCTGCTAAACAAATTGCAGAACAAGTAAATTTGAGAAGCATAATTGAGCTTCAAAAAGAAGACATTGCTTTTACAAAAGTAACTAAATCAGAACCACGTCAAAATATTAAAGTTGCGGTAGCAAAGGACAAGGCATTTGGATTTTATTATCAGGATGATATCGATGCATTTAATAGTTTGGGAGTTGAGATTGTATATTTTGATACATTGAATGATGCAAAATTGCCCTTAACTGACGGACTGTTTATAGGGGGAGGATTTCCAGAGATGCTTTTAGAAGAATTATCGAGTAACACCTCTCTTTTAGATGATATTAGAAACAAGATAGAAGGAGGGTTTCCGGCGTATGCAGAGTGTGGCGGACTTATGTACTTAACTAATAAAATTACTCATAAGAATAAATCTTATAGTATGGCAGGTGTTATTGATGCAGATACAGTTATGAGTACAAAGCCAATTGGTAAGGGGTATGTGAAACTTGAATCAAACAGTGATCATCCATGGCCGGGTACTAATAATAATATAAGTGCTCATGAATTTCACTACTCGAAGCTTGAGAATATAAATCCTAATACGCGTTACGCATACAAGGTTTTACGAGGTGTTGGCGTGGATGATAAGCAGGACGGAATTTTAGTGCATAATTTATTAGCATCATACACACACCTAAGAAATGTTGGGAGCAACCTTTGGGTAGAGCAATTCGTTAATTTTATTAAACAAACTAAAGGATACTCACAATGATAACAATTACTAAGCGTGCTGCTGAGGAGATAGAACTATCGACACATAATCCTGACTCACAAGGAATGTTGATTCGTTTTGCGGCAGATCAAACTGATGATGGTTTTCAGTATCTTATGGGGTTTGATGAGCGCTCTGAAAATGATGTACATCTAGAATCTAATGGAATTGAGTATGTTGTGTCTTATTCACAAAAGCAGCTCTTAGAGGGTATGGTAGTTGATTTTGATGAGATAGACAAAGAGAATGGTTATGGATTTATTTTTATGAATCCTAACGATCCGAAATATGAAAAACCAGAAAAGGATTTTGCACCCAAATGTAGGCACAATAATAACTAAGATTCATATACTATAAATAGCTCTATAGAGCAGCTACTTATAGTAATTTATTATGCCCTTATATATTGCATTAGCTATCTTATCCTGTTCATTTGGGTCATTCAAACGCCTCTCATCAGAGGGATTAGATATGAATGCAGTTTCAACTAAAACAGAAGGGATTGCAGGTGTCTTCAATACAACAAAGCCTGCTCTTTGTGGCTTTTTCTTATGCAAATGTATAATTTTATTCATTTCTAGTAGAATTTTTGTGGCCAATTTTTGACTCTGGATGTCTCTGTCTTTTCTTGAAAAATCAAGCAATATCTCATTGAGATATTTATCACCTTCAATCAGCGATTCAACACCCCCGAACTGATCAGTTATATTTTGAGATTGCTCTAATTGTTGAGCAAATATTGTTGAGCCTCCTTTGTCTGAAAGGGTGTAGGCTGAAGCGCCCTTGGCGGTCTTATGATTAACAGAATCAGCGTGTATAGAGACAAACAATGATGCGTTATTTGCTTGGGCTATTCTGACTCTCTTGGTTAGGGGGACGTAGTAATCACCCTTTCTAGTCAATATTGCCCTATAGCCCTTAGTTTTATTTAACTTATTAGCAAGTTTTTTAGCAATCTGTAGTGTTATAAGTTTTTCTTTGGATTTTTTATATCCAATAGCTCCAGGGTCTTCTCCACCATGACCAGCATCTATTAGAATAATTTTGCGATCTGATTTAGTTTTTCTCTCAGTTATTTTTGCACTTGTTGTCGACACCTTATTGACTGTTATTGTATCTACATCATATAAATCTATAACAAGTCTGTGGTGCTTATATTTTGAGTTAGGTTTGAGGGTGTAGCTTTTGACTTTATACGCGTGTTTAGTTCTAAAAAACAACCTAAATATATTTCCTTCTCTTCTAATATTTGTTTTGTGAATACGCTTATCTTTAAAAAATATTTTTTTAAAAGTTTTGTCAAGTAGCTTGGCATTTTCTACATTTAAATTTATGTATTTACTTTTAGTTTCAATATTGTATTTAATACCTTTTTCAACATCTATCACTATCCTTGTGTGTTCTGGCGACGTCCAATATCTGAAATCATATAGAGTTGTTCTGTTGTCAGCGTAGCAATCAATAACACTTAGAAAGCTGATTAAAAATATTAAATATCTAAGCATTGTAATATTTCATCTCCAGTTTCAGTAAATGCATCAATTAAAACGTCTCTATGGTTATCGTTACCACTAATGGATATCGATAGATCTGCTTCGGGAATAGCACCATTGCCATTTGCTGGCCATTCTATTAATTGTATATTGCCTGGGCTAGAATACTCCCGCACACCAATGTATTCGAGTTCTTCTGGGTTAGATATGCGGTAACAATCAAAGTGGTGTATCTGAACGTTATTATTTTTATAACTTTCTACCAAAGTATAAGTTGGGCTTTTAACCCGTTTGAAGCCATGATGTTGGATATATGCCCTAGCTAGTGTGGTTTTACCAGCTCCTAGGTCGCCCTCTAGGTAAATAACAATAGAACTTTTTATAGTGCTAGTACATAGAGTTAACTTTTCAGCAAATTGTTTAATATCATCTTCATCTTGTCTTGAAAGTTTCAAAATAATGCCCACATATAAACGCTAAAAACTGAAATGAGAATGAATCCTTCAAATCTATTAATGATGTTATTTTTATTGAATTTGTATGAAACGATGAATAGAAGAGAGGTAAGTAAAAACATGACAGGATAGTCTCTATTAATCACCTCTATGGGTACGTCAGATGGATGGATAATTCCAGGTATTGCGAGAACAGCGAGAGTATTAAATAAGTTCGAACCTATAACATTACCAACCACCATATCAAACTGTTTTTTAATTACACTTGAAATGGATACTGCCAATTCTGGCAAACTAGTACCAAGCGCAACTACAGTTAAACCAATAATCAAATCAGAGACGCCAAAAAACTTTGCAAGACTCGTACCGCCCCAAACTACCAACTTAGCGCTTGATATTAACACTATTAAACTAACGATTAACATTGCCCACGTTTTGTTTGATTCAGTCTTTGCTATTGGCTCGCTTAGGTTGTCAAATTCATGGTTCGATTTATTTTTTGACTGTTTAAAAGTGTATAAGAAAAATAGAACCAACAACGACAGTAAAATTAAACCATCAACAATATCAAGCCTATGATCTAATAACAATAGGCCTGCACATATTGTGGCGAGTAATAAGAACAGCCACTCCTTTTTTAGGATATCTTCGCTCACTGTTATTGGCATTATGAGAGCACTTATGCCTAGCACTAAAGCAATATTAAATATATTAGAGCCAACAGCATTACCAATACTTAGGCCTGTATTTCCCTGCATGGCTGCTAGCCCGGACACTAACATTTCTGGAGCTGAAGTTCCAAATCCAAAAATCAGAAGTCCTATTATTAATGGTGAAATATTAAAAATATTTGCAATCTTTGCGCCATTATCCGTGAACTCATCGGCACTCCAAATCAATAAAATGAACCCTGCTATTAGGGCAACTATAGGTAGTAGAATATCTGGCATTATTTAAAAAGTGTTGGAATTAATATATTTTGGGTATTATGAATTAAATTATAACAGATGCAGTAAAAAACTTGCTATAACCAGTATAAAGTGGTTTAATGTAAATTACTTTATTAACCCTAATACGCGAACATTGCATTATTATAAATAAGGCGTAGAATTTTTATGAGCAAAACACAATTCTTAGTTGGACGAAGCGAACTAAATATGCAAGATGACTTCTATCCAGAAGATTTACCTCCAGAATGGCGGTTTGATTATTACTCAACAATGTTTAAGGCTCTTTCATTGCAAATCGATAGTAATGATGACTTAGATCAAATTTTTGAAGAGATAGAGGAGTCAGAAGAAGAATTTGAATTGATTCTATCAATTGATCAAGAACAGCTTAATAATATTGAAAAATTGAATTCAATTTTAAAAACTGTGACTGATTACAAGGACAACTTTACATTATATTGTGAAGTTGAGTTTTCCCCATCAGAAGAAGTAATGTCAGCCCTTAGTGGCTATAATTTGTGTCTGCAGTCACTTAATTCACTGGACATTGGATTGACAAAAGTTTCTGTAATTGATCAGTACATATACTTCAATCATGTTCCTGTTTTTTATTCATCGGTGATATGGGACGAAAAAAAGATCAGATCGTGCCTAGAACAGATTTCCACTATCGACACTAGGACGGTTCTGATTTGCAAGAATGCAGAAAGTGAAACGTTAAATAGAATTCGCATTATTTCAGAATTATTAGGATTTTGAATGTACTAATAACTAGGCCAATAAATCAGGCCGATTCTTTGAAGTCATTGATAAAGAAAAATGGCCACAAAGCTCTACTGTTTCCTACCCTAAAGATTAAAAAATTATCAGTTGATATTGATGCTGGTAATTATGATGCATTAATATTTATCAGCATTAATTCAGTTGAATACGCAATTGACCAGATTAATTTTTCCAGTACTAATAAATACAAGGTATTTGCGGTTGGAGAGTCTACAGCAAACAAACTAGTCGAGCACGGCATTAAGGTTGACTGTTATCCAAAGCAAAACGCATCCAGTGAAGAATTATTGTCAATGCCTATGGTTTCAGCAATGAAACAGAAAAAAATATTGATTATACGAGGTAAGGGTGGGCGCGAGACATTGAAGTCTGGACTTGTAAAACACAGTAATGATGTTTTTTATGCTGAGGTTTATAAGAGAACTGAAAGTGACATAAGTAATATTCATAGAGATTCTATGTTAAAAATAATAAATAGTAGTGAAAGCATAGTGACAATTACAAGCATAGAAAGTTTACTTGCTCTATTAAGCATTACCAATAAAATTGACCCAAATTTTATTGAAATAATTAAGTCCACTCCATTAATTGCTCTCAGTGAAAGGATTAGAGATTTTGCTAAATCTGTCGGATTTTTACATCTTTATGTTGCTTCTGAGACAAATAATAAAGGATTAGTTGCAGTAATAAATCAGTCAAAATAAATAGTTCAAAATATGCTTGACATTTAACTTAAACCAAGTTAATTTACCCTTGTGCTATGCAGAAATTATGTAAACAGCATGGTTTATATAGTAAATATACTTTGATTCTAACGGGGGAAATAGATGGTAAAGTTAAGCGTATCTAAGGCAGCAAAATTACTCGGGATAACTCGCTTTGAAATCCAGCATCAGATTAATAATGGAAAATTACACAGCCATGAAGGTTATGTAACTTCTGACAGTATTAGGTTGGCATATCCAAAATCCTCTCTGCATACAGAGCAAGAAAAGCAAATTATAAAAATGCAGAAAATCAAAAATAATTCTAACTATAGAAACGGAATAAACAACACAATACATTCAGATAATGAGAATGCACTAATATCCGTAGTTGCAACACTGAAAACTAAATTATATAAAGAAGAGATTAAGAACAAGCACTATGAGATGGTTTTTAAACAATTAAATGAACGTTTAGAGTTGCTAAATAAATGTTGCCATTCGAAGGATAAAGAGCAACTATATAGAATTCAGAGGTGGATGGAAGAGCAGTCTCACTAGTGCGATCTGAGCGTCAATTAAAACCCTAATTTACTGGGGCATACTCGAATAGTTCAATTCAAATAAATAATTCTTCAAGATTAAATATTCTTAAACTGTAATTTATATTAATTTGTTGATTATCGACAATATTGGCTCAGACCGATTCATTGTGTAGAAATGAAAATTATCTACACCGTTATCTTTTAAGGTTTGGCATAGACCTAGCACTACATCCTCACCAAAGGCAATTAGTGAATCTTGGTCGTCTCTATACAGTTTTAGTCGTTCTGTTATCCATTTTGGGATTTGAGCTTCACACATATTAGAAAATCTAACCAGATTTGTGTAATTAGTGATTGGCATTATTCCTGGTGTAATAGGAATATTGATGCCTATCTTTTCAAGGTCGTCAACAAACCTAAAATACGCATCAGGATTGTAAAAATATTGGGTAATAGCGCTATCAGCACCAGCCCTAACTTTGTTAGCAAAGTGACTAATCTCAGTATTAATATTTGTTGCCTGCGGGTGTGACTCTGGGTAAGCCGCTACTTCAATATGAAAATGGTCATTATATTCAGACTTAATAAATTCAACTAGTTCGCTGGCATATCGCAATTCACCAGTATTTTGCATTCCAGATGGTATATCCCCCCTCAGGGCAACCACCTTGTCTATATTATTTGCTTTATATTGGTCGAGTATCGACTTTGTTATGGATTTAGAAGCGCCTATACTAGTTAGGTGAGGAGCAACTCGTACATTGTCATTTTTTTGGATATCTAGTACAGTTTCAAATGTGGAATCCTGGGTAGTTCCTCCTGCTCCGTAGGTAACTGAAAAGTATTCTGGGTTAATGCTTTTTAGATTATTCCTAACTTGTATTAGGTTTTTCTTGCCATCTTCTGATTGTGGTGGAAAAAATTCAAAACTAGTTTTCATGGTTTAGGTCTTGGATAAATTCCCGTCAAATTATACTTTAGATATTACATTAAGTAATGATTGCTTTTCCTGTATGTGGCTAAACAATCGGGTAAAATACGCATCTTTACTAATCTGGAATATAGATATAACTAATGGCAAAGAGCGATTATATAGAGTTGGAAGGCGTTGTTAAAGAGAAACTTCCAAACACAACCTTCAAGGTTGAATTAGAAAATGGCCACAATGTTTTGGCTCATATTTCTGGAAAAATTCGTAAACATTACATTCGTATATTGCCTGGAGATAAGGTTACAGTTGAAATGACACCTTACGATTTAACCAAGGGCAGAATAACCTTTAGACACAAGTAAGTAAAACCAAATAAATAACCTATTGCCGATGTGGTGGAATTGGTAGACACGCCGGATTCAAAATCCGGTTCCTTTACGGGAGTGACGGTTCGAGCCCGTCCATCGGTACCACAGAAATTTTCTAAGTAATCATTATGTTTTTTTTCTACAATTCAGAATATGATTTTTTAAGATTAAGTTATAATTTAGCGTGGTTTGTTTTTTAATTAGTCGATAAAATGGGAAGTATGGGACAATCTGACCTTTTAGCTGAAGCAATTAACCTTACCTTTTTTGGTATGGGATTTGTTTTTTTGTTTTTGACTTTGTTAGTATTTGTAACAAAGTTAATGTCTATTTTTATTAGATATTTAGACAAAAATAAGCCCGACATTACTGATAATAACAACTCAGAATTAAGTGATGAGTTGGATGAAGAGACAAAATTCGTGATCGAGCAAGCTATCAAGATGCACAGAAGTTCATAAATTATGTTAAATTATTTAAAGAGTATTGCTATGAAATCAAATAGTACCAACACTACCCCTGTAGGAATTACTGAATTAGTCCTTAGAGACGGACACCAATCGTTATTTGCAACAAGGATGCGTATTGATGACATGCTTCCAATTGCTGAAAAGCTCGACAAAATTGGTTACTGGTCAATTGAATCATGGGGCGGAGCTACTTTTGATTCATGTATCCGTTTTATTGGTGAAGATCCATGGGATAGGATTAGAGAGTTAAGTAAAGCTATGCCTAATACTCCTCAACAGATGTTACTTAGAGGTCAGAATTTATTGGGATACAGACACTACAGTGATGATGTCGTGAGAAAATTTGTAGACCGCTGTGCAGAAAATGGTGTCGGTGTTTTACGTATATTCGATGCCATGAACGATGTTCGTAACCTTAAAACAGCAACCGATCAAACCATAAAGACAGGTAAACACGCCCAGGGCACAATCTCTTATACTGTTAGTCCCGTACATACTACACAAATGTGGATTGACATGGCAAGACAGATAGAGGATATGGGCGCGCACTCTTTATGCATTAAAGATATGGCAGGGCTGTTGCAGCCTTATGTTGCATACGACCTAGTTAAGTCATTGAAAAAAGCCGTTAGTATACCTATACAACTGCATGCTCATGCTACAACTGGATTGTCAACAGCCTCCATAGTGAAAGCAGTTGAGGCAGGAATCGACAGGGTTGATACTTCAATTGGATCAATGAGTATGACTTATGGCCACTCAGCCACCAATTCAGTTGTTTCAATATTAGAAAATAGTCCTAGAAAAACAGGGCTGGACCTAGAGAAGCTCGAAGAAATTGATGCATATTTTAAGCCGGTACGGAAAAAATATTCCAAGCTGGAAGGATCCCTCAAGGGCGTAGATTCAAGAATTTTGCTTGCACAAGTTCCAGGTGGTATGCTGACTAATATGGAAAACCAGCTCCGTGAACAAAACGCTACTGATAAATTGGACGATGTCTTACTTGAGATTCCACGAGTACGAAAGGACCTAGGATACATACCGTTAGTAACTCCAACTTCACAAATTGTTGGCACACAGTCAGTATTGAATGTGCTAACTGGAGAGAGATATAAGACTATTACCAAAGAGGCGGCTGGAATTCTTAAAGGTGAATATGGGGCGACTCCATCACCAGTGGATAGTGCTTTGCAAGCCAAGGTACTAGAAGGCTCAGAACCTATAACTTGTCGACCTGCCGACAACATAAATCCTGAAATGCATATTCTTGAACAAGAATTTGACAAAATTGTATCTGAAAAAAATATAGTGGTTGCCGACAACAAGATAGATGATTTACTTACTTATGCACTTTTTCCGCAAGTTGGAATTTCATTTTTGGAGAATCGTGAAAATCCTTCCTTTTTTGAGCCAGCTCCACAACATTCAGATGATTCAGGTGATTCAAACAATCAGGATGGTTTATATACTGTGTCATTCAAGGGTAGTTCATACACCGTGCAAGTTTCTGCAGGTGGAGAAATCACCTCAATGCAATCTGCCTCAGACAAGTCAAACAATAATAGCTCTAAAACAACCTCAAAAGAGATCGTATCCGTTCCATCTACTTCTGGGGAGGGCGAAGCTCTAAATGCACCACTTTCAGGTAATATATGGAAGGTTACCGTAGTTCCTAACCAAAAGGTTTCTGAGGGCGATGTTTTAGTAATTTTAGAGGCAATGAAGATGGAAACTGAAATTAGGGCAGCTAAGGATGGTGTTGTTTTAGATATAAACATTAAAGAGGGCGATACTGTGAAGGTTGGCCAAACCTTATTATCAATTTTATAAAGGAACTGGTAGCGAGTAATGGGACAATTTAACACTCTATGGACTAACACAGGATTGTATCAGCTTACACCGGGTCAAGGGCTCATGCTTTTGGTTGGTATGCTGCTAATATATCTTGCAATTGTGAAAAAATTTGAACCATTACTGTTATTGCCTATTGGTTTTGGTGCGATATTGAGTAACATTCCTGGGGCTGATCTCGCAGTGGGAGACGGTATACTGCATTTATTTTATGTTGTTGGAATTGAGTCTGGAGCATTCCCACTCATAATATTTATGGGTGTAGGTGCGTTGACTGATTTTGGCCCACTACTGGCCAATCCAAAAACACTGCTTTTAGGTGCAGCCGCTCAGTTTGGCATTTTTGCAACCTTACTCGGAGCGATAGGTTTAACGACACTCGGAGTGTTCGATTTTAGTATTACAGATGCTGCCGCAATAGGGATTATTGGTGGAGCAGATGGACCTACCAGTATCTATGTTGCGTCAAAATTAGCTCCTGATTTATTGGGTGCAATCGCTGTAGCGTCCTACTCATATATGGCTTTAGTTCCGCTTATACAGCCACCAATAATGCGAGCGCTGACTACTAAGAAAGAACGACAAATAGAAATGGTGCAACTGAGAGAGGTGTCCAAAGCTGAAAAAATTATTTTCCCGATGATGTTACTTATGCTAGTAGCACTTTTACTGCCAGATGCCGCACCACTATTAGGCATGTTCGCTTTCGGCAACTTAATGAAAGAGTCTGGTGTAGTTGATCGTTTAAGTGATACCACTCAGAATGCCCTGATTAACATTGTAACTATTTTTTTGGGTTTAGCTGTAGGATCTAAGTTAATGGCTGACAAATTCTTACAGTTTGATACTTTAGGTATTTTATTGTTAGGCATGGTTGCGTTCGCGATTGGTACCGGATGTGGATTATTGATGGCAAAATTAATGAATATTTTTAGTAAACACAAGATCAACCCTTTAATAGGTTCTGCAGGAGTATCAGCGGTGCCGATGGCTGCACGAGTATCCAACAAAGTTGGACTTGAGTCAAATCCTCATAACTTTTTATTAATGCACGCAATGGGCCCAAATGTTGCCGGAGTAATTGGATCAGCTATTGCTGCTGGAATTATGATCCAGTTTTTGGGCTAAGCCCACAGATTTTGCAATCATTTTTATTAAAGTCACAACTAAATAGAATCACTGTAACAAGTTGTGATACTAATATTGATGACTACTGTGAGATTGATGGTGTGTTACTAGATGCTGCAAATATAGCAACTTTTGAAAAAGTCCATATATATAACTCAAGTAATGGCAGTCGTTTCACTGCTCACGTTAAACGCGGAAAAGATAATTCAGGTGATATTACATTAGGTGGAGCGACCACAAAAAACGGCAATATAGGAGACTATATCACTGTCGCATCTTATGTAATCTGTGACGAAAAGGAAGTGCTAAACCATACAACAAGGCTTTGTTATGTTGATGAAAGTAATACTTTAACTAGGTCACTCTCTACGCCTGACTAAGGCAGCCATTTTCTAAGATCATAACTCTGTTCATTCTTTGGGCTATTTTTTCATCGTGAGTAACTATTACTAGTGATGAGTTTTGTTTCTCATTCAGGCCTAGCAATAGATCCAGTACCGATAATGCATTTTTTGCATCTAAATTACCAGTCGGTTCGTCAGCTAATAGACAACTCGGATTGCTAATAATAGCTCTAGCTATTGCTACACGCTGACGTTCACCACCAGATAGCTCCGAAGGTAGGTGATTTATTCTTTGCTCAAGCCCTATTGTTGATAGTAGTTGTGCCGATCTTTTAAAAGCAATTTTCTTTTTGATGCCTTTTATCATCAGCGGCATGGCAGTGTTTTCAAGAGCGCTGAAGTCTTTCAGTAAGTGATGGAATTGGTAAATAAATCCCAAATGCTCTGAACGCAAAGAAGTTATTTTTTCCTCATTTAGACTGGATAGGCTGGTGTTATTTAAGCAAACATCACCAGTGTTCGGTTTATCTATCCCACCTAACAGATTAAGTAGTGTTGACTTGCCACAACCTGATTGCCCAAGAATGGCTACAGATTCACCATACTCAACATGAAAGTTCAGTTTACTTAGTATAGGAGATTTTCTAACACCATCAATATAGCTATAGTCAATATCAGTACATTCAAGAATATTATTCATGGCTTAGCACTTTTGCTATGTTTATCTTCCCCGCACGAAAAGCCGGATATAAAGAAGAGATAAATACCAATATTATTGCTCCAACTACAACCATAAATATGTCCTTAATGTGCACTTCAGAAGGGAATCTGTCAATATAAAAAACGTCTTTAGGGAAGAATTGAAAGCCCAAAACTGATTCTATACTACTCACAACAGTTTCTATATTTAATGCTAGAATAGTGCCCAAAATCACACCAATCAAAATACCAACCAGCCCTATACTTAAGCCCTGGTAAAAGAATATTTTTACTATACGTTTGGGGCTCATTCCAATCGTTCTTAAAATCGCTATCTCTGATTTTTTATCAGTAACTACCATTATCATCATAGACACAATATTAAATGAGGCGACAGCTATGATAAGTGATAGGACAATTGCAATCATCTGTTTTTCAAGATTAAGAGCTTTAATGAAGTTCGATTTTTGGATTGTCCAGTCTATTCCATAGTACTTATCACCGCCTAGACCAATAACAATTTCATTGGTAACTTGTTTAGCTTGAAAGAGATTGTCTAGTTTCAAGCGTATGCCCGAAACTTGGTCTTTCATTGAAAAAATTTTCTGCGCCTGGGATAAATGAATAAAAGCTAAGCTATTATCGTACTCATTGATGCCTGCATCAAAGATAGATGAAACAATGAACTGTTTGTAGTTTGGCAGTATTTGACTGTCTGTTAATGAAGAGTCCGGAGTTAAAAGTGTGATTGTATCACCAACACTTGCACCTAGCCTCAGAGCTAATCCGTGACCAATAAGTATGTTCGATTCAGATGAATTTAGTTGACTTTCATCTACTTCATTTAATATAGATGAAGTATTTATTTCTAAGTATGGCAATACACCCCTTACACTAACACCAAAAGATTGATTATTTGCGTGTAGTAGGCCGTAGTTCTGAATATAAGGAGAGGAATCAATAACTTGTGGGTGCTCGTTTATTGAATTTCTTATATCTTCCCAGTCATCTAACTTGTCACCAAATTCGCTAATGTATGAGTGAGAAATTGCACCCAGTATTCTGTCTCTTAGTTCCTTATGAAAGCCGTTCATAACAGATAGAACCGTAATAAGAGTCATAACTCCAAGAATGAGCCCGATCATCGAAACCCCGGAGATAAAGGAAACAAAGCCTTTTTTCTGATTAGATCGCAAATATTTTGTTGAAATGAGAAATTCAATACCCATGGTGGGGATATTTTGTCATAATTAACACTTTAAAGGTTAATAAAAGGGAGATATTGTGTGCATGCAAATAAAATAACTGAAAAAGCCTACAAGTTGGGGCGCGATTCAACAAAATTTATTATAGTGACGAGGCACTTTGACGAAAAATCGTGAACCTAGATAAGAGAGGATTGTTGAGTTATATACTACTACCAGTTTCAGTGGTATTTTTCGTATTATCAAATGTTAGATTAATGTTATATAAGTTCGGGCTTTTTAAAACGCACGATTTCGACATACCTATAGTAGTAGTTGGAAATATCACAGTAGGAGGAAGTGGCAAAACACCTATAGTTATTGCCCTAATTAAATATTTCAAAAATCAGGGTAAAAAGGTAGGAGTTGTTTCACGTGGCTATGGTTCAAAGAGTAACCCTAAATCTTTAAATGTCAATAAAGACACAAGCCCTTACAACTCTGGCGATGAACCGCTATTAATTGCAACTCAATCCGAAGTGCCAGTGATGGTAAACCCAAATAGAGTTCAGGCTGTTAAAGATATGATAGCAACCCATAACGTTGAAATAATTATTAGCGATGATGGGCTACAACATTACGCAATGGGAAGGAAGGTTGAGATTGTTGTTATTGATGGAAAGAGGCGTTTAGGTAATGGTTTTTTCCTACCATCTGGGCCATTAAGGGAGTCACCGGGCAGACTTAAAAGTGTTGATTTTCTAATAAATAATGGAGCATTGTGGCCTGGAGAATTTTCATCTAACTTAATACCTAAAATGTTCGTTAACATGGTTACATTGGAGGAACAGCCACTTGATTTTTTTACCGATAAAAAATGTCATGCTGTTGCAGGAATTGGTTACCCTCAAAGATTTTTTGATACTTTAAATGAATTAAATATTGATGTATTGACACATTCATTTCCGGACCATCATTATTATTCAGAAGATGACTTGTTATTTAGCTCCAAATATCCAATTATTATGACCGCTAAGGATTGTGTAAAATGTAAGGAATTCGCGACAGATCAGATGTGGTATTTGCAATCAGAGGCTGATCTTAGCGATGACTTTTTTACTAAGTTAGAAACCAAATTATGATTGATGAAGCCCTCCTAAAATTATTAGTATGCCCTAAAAGTAAAGAACCACTTAAGCAGGTAGGTAGCGAATTAATATGCGAAAAGAGTGGTTTAGCTTATCCTATAGTTGATGGCATACCAGTGCTTTTAGAGGAAGAAGCGCGCGAATTAGTTGAGAAAAAATAATGGACTTTTCTGTTGTGATACCTGCTCGTTATGCATCAAGTCGACTGAGTGTAAAATTATTACGTGATATTCACTCTAAGCCATTAATTCAGCATACTTATGAGAACGCAGTTAAAAGTAATGCGTCATGTGTAATTATTGCAACCGATGATGAGCGCATAGCCTCAGTAGCTAAAAGCTTCGGTGCAGAAGTATGCATGACAAAAACTACCCATAATTCTGGAACTTCAAGGATTGCTGAAGCTTTGTCCGAACTCAGTATTGAGGATGAACAGGTAATTGTGAATGTGCAGGGAGACGAACCTATGATAAGTCCTGAGGTTATAAATCAGGTTGCATCTGATCTACTAACAAGTAAGATGCAAATGGCAACACTGTGTGAAAATGTACAAAGCTGGGAGCAATATGTTGACCCAAATTGTGTTAAAGTAGTTTTTAATAAATTTGGAAAGGCGTTGTATTTTTCTAGGTCACCAATACCAAACTTTAGAAATAAGAATGATTTCGATATTAATTCGTGCTTTAAGCATATTGGTATCTATGCCTATAAAGCAAAGTTTGTAAAAAAATATTTATCTATTAGTGGCTCATTGTTAGAACAATCCGAAAAATTAGAACAATTAACTGCTCTAAGTGAAGGTTACGATATTCATGTGTCTGCTGCCTGTGCTCCGACAGGTTTTGGTGTGGATACCCAGCAAGATCTAGATAACGTAATAAAGGCGTTGAAAAAATGAGTATTATTGATGGCAATAAAATTGCACAAAAATTAAGAGCTGAAATAGCAAAAGAAGTTAAAACATTGCAAAGGCCTCCGGGCCTATCTGTGATTTTGATTGGCGATGATCCCTCATCCAAAATTTATGCTAGAAACAAGGAAAGGGCTTGTGTAGAGGCAGGATTTTATTCTGATAAAATTAACAAATCATCTAACATTACAGAAGAAGAGCTAATATCTGAAATTGAGAGACTAAACAACAACAACAATATTGACGGCATACTCGTACAGTTGCCACTACCAAGTCACATTGATGCAGAAAAGATATTAGAGAGCATTTCCCCAGAAAAAGATGTTGACGGCTTTCATAGTGTTAATTCTGGAAAGTTAATGCAGAAAAAACCTTTTTTAAGGCACTGCACTCCTAAAGGGATAATGAAGATACTGTCCACGATAAACTTTAACGTCAAAGGTATGGACTGTATTGTGATTGGTTCTTCCAATATAGTTGGTAGGCCTATGGCAATAGAGCTACTAAATGCAGGTGGCACTGTAACCATATGTGAATCTATAAATAAACACATTGTGCAAAAAGTACAAAAAGCAGACTTGGTTGTTTCTGCTGTTGATATACCAGGAATAGTAAAGAGTGACTGGGTCAAGGATGGAGCTATTGTGATTGATGTTGGCTTAAATCAAATAGAAAACGGCAACCTCTCAGGTGATGTTGATTTCGAAGGTGTGAAACAAAAAGCAGCATGGATTACCCCTGTTCCGGGTGGAGTGGGACCTATGACGATAGCAACCTTATTAGAGAACACACTTATTGCATATAGAGCTAGGGAATTAGAATGAAAATAATATTAAAAGCACTGAGAGAGGGTCTAGGAAGAATTATAATTTTTGTGGATTGGTTATTTTCACCACGCAAGATAAAACGTGATAAATCTAGTCAGTTAGTTGTTAATGAACAATCGAAATCACTAAAGTTATACCAATTCTACGCCTGCCCCTTCTGTGTAAAAACTAGAAGATCAATAAAAAAGCTTAATTTGTCAATTGAAAATCGCAACGCTCAATCCGGTAAGTATCGTGATGACCTCTATGTAAATGGTGGAGAAGTTAAGGTTCCATGCCTAAGAATTACTGAAGGAGGCAACAATATTTGGATGTATGAGTCTTCTGAGATAATAAAGTACTTAAACAATAGATTCGGATGAATACTGCTATATTTATATTAAAAAATGATTTATATAGAAGGCGGAAACAAGGAACAACAAGATCTCTCCAGGAGTCTATATAATTTTTGTTCGAATGAGTTAAGTATTAAGAAAAAAGTTGATATCGATTTGAGAATTGTCAGTCTTGAAAAGTCTCAAGCCTGGACAGATCATGAGGGCGATGGTAAGTTCTATATAGACATTGAGCGTAGCCTTAATACTGATCAATTTACTACAGCGTTTTGCCATGAAATGGTCCACGTCATTCAATACCTACGAGATAAAGAAGTGAGCGAGAAAGAGGCCTATAAGTTAGAAAAAATATTATCAGATAGATATAAACAAACACAAAAAAATGGATAATCTGATACCCGCACTAATATTCTTTTTTGTTATGGGTATTACTCCAGGTCCAAACAATTTTATGATTATGTCTTCAGGCATTAATTATGGTTTTCGTAGAAGCCTGCCACACCTGTTTGGGATTATTTTAGGTTTTCCAATGTTGATTCTTGGTATAGGCTTTGGGCTGGACGTGGCCTTTGATAATTTGCCTTGGTTGCAGCAACTTATTAAGTATATCGGAGTAATTGTTCTAATATACCTTGCCTATAGAATTGCAACAACAACCAAAGATTCCTCTAATGAAGATGGATCAAAGCCTTTGACTTTCCTTCAGGTAGTAATGTTCCAATGGGTTAACCCGAAAGCTGTAATAATGACCATTACCGGAATAAGTGTATATATTAATAGTGGAGATGTCCAGTCTCAGGTACTCACATTAGCAGTAAGTAATTTATTGGTAACAGTTCCTTGTGGAAGTGCTTGGTTGTTTCTTGGTTTGTGGCTACAAAAGATTTTGACTAACCCAGTGCACTTAAAGTTATTTAACCGAATAATGGCATTATTTTTGATAGGATCAATACTGCCAATATTTATTTAGGAAGGTAGTGTTTCAACTGATTTATATTACTATTTAGCTCATCTTTAGATTTTGCAGTAATAGTTATATGACCTAGCTTCCTACCTTCTCGTTCTTCCTTGTCATATAGATGCAGGTGTGCATTTGGCATCACTAGCACCTCATCCACATCATCAATATTGCCGATTATATTAATCATAGTACAGAATGGATGTAATGCAGAAGTATCACCAAGCGGCATACCTGTTATTGCTCTTACATGATTTTCGAATTGTGAAGTTCTTGCTCCCTCAATGCTCCAATGGCCTGAGTTGTGAACTCTTGGCGCTATTTCATTTGCAACAAGACCCTGCTCTGTTTCAAACAATTCAATTGTCAGAACTCCCACATGGTTAAGTTCATCTAGCAGCGTTCGCATATAGTATTCAGCAGTTTCTTGGAGTTCCTTATCAATATTCTCAGCAGGAGCATTTGTCATTCTGAGTATGCCATTGTGATGTTTATTCTCAACTAAAGGGTAGTACTTATGATCATTATCAATTCCTCTTACTGCTATTAATGAGAGCTCACGTTTAAAATTTACATATCCTTCCAATATTGATTCAACACCATTCATGCTACTCCAAGCATCAGAAATTTGGTCATCTGTAAGGATGACAAATTGGCCCTTGCCATCGTAACCGTCGGTTGCAGTTTTTAGAATAGCTGGAAGGCCGATATTTTTTACTGCAAGAATAAGGCCAGATAATGAATTAACAGTCTGGTATGGGGCGCAGGGGATATTTAACTTGTTAAATAGGCTTTTTTCACGGCCACGATGTTGAGAAATGAATAGTGATTTTTCACCAGGAAACACCTCAACACTTTTACTGATATTTCTAATAATTTCTACATCGGTGTTTTCACTCTCATAAGTAATTACATCTGCAAAATTAATTAATGATTCGGCAGAGTTATCTGCCTCCTGCTCATTAAAGACTACCCCCAGTAGCGAGGATGGATCGTTGTTGCTTTTTGCAGTAAACCCAAATTGATGATTTAATGGATAGCCACTAAGTGCAAGCATTCTGCCGAGCTGTCCGGCACCTAAAACACCTATTTTCATTTAATTAGCTGGATTGGGATTATCAAGAACTTCTTGAGTTTGGTTAGCTCTAAATGCAGATACATTTTGTTTAACAAGTTCGTTCTCATTAGCTACAATTTGAGCTGCCAATATTCCAGCATTTTTTGCTCCAGCTTCACCTATAGCTAGTGTACCAACAGGAATACCTGCAGGCATCTGTACTATTGAAAGCAAAGAATCCTTACCACTCAATGCTTTTGATTGAATAGGTATACCAAGTACAGGCACAATTGTTTTAGAGGCCACCATGCCAGGTAAATGTGCTGCGCCACCTGCTCCAGCAATGATAACTCTGAGCCCTCGCTCTGAAGCACTTGAAGCATAGTCAAACATAAGGTCAGGTGTTCGATGTGCCGATACCACTTTAACCTCGTGCGGAACTTCGAGCTTTTCAAGCATCTCTACTGCATTTTTCATGGTAGGCCAGTCAGATTTTGAGCCCATGATAACACCAACTAATGGCGACATAACTACCCTCTGGTAAATATATTATGTGAGAATTATACTCAATAACACCCTATATTGATAGTGTGAAGTTTGGATGTAGGAACGGTAAATGGCCAGTATTTAATACAGTTGTCGCTATATTGTTACTACTAAACCAATCACATATTTCTATAGGTATAAGTTTGTCATTACTACCCAGTATTGCTTTAATTGGGACTACCAGTTTAGTAAGCTCTTGTGTTAAATCAGTATCAAGAAGTATTTTTAATCCTTGCTCAAGAGACACAGCGCTAGCAGGCCTATTTTCAATAAAAGAGTTCAATTTATTAAGCTGACTCTTGTCGTTTGTTTGTAGGCTAGCAAAGTGCTTAAGGCAATTGGACTGATCAAGGTGTAGTGATTCAGAGAACTGGTTAAAGCTGTTTGCATCTATTCCTAATTTCCAATAACCGCTTTGTACAAATTTAGGAGTAGCAGCTACGAGTACTAATTTTGATATATTTATTTTAGTGGCAATTCTAATGGCAATTAGGCCACCCAAAGACCAGCCCATTATTGTCGGGTTGCTTGGTAAAACCTTTATAATTTCGTCGCACCATTCTTCTATTCCACCATCAACATCATCACTTTGCCCATGTCCAGGCAGGTCGACCACAGTAATACTATATTGATCCTTATGCTTATCAATCAGGCTACCGAACACCTCAGAATTGAGCCCCCATCCATGCAACATAACTATATTGTTTCCAGACCCAATGGTGTTACTGTATAGCATCTTTGAGTTGTGTAAGGAATTGCTTTATTTGATCCCTAGTATGCTCAGCACACAAGGTAATTCTCAATCTAGCTGAGCCATTAGGCACAGTCGGAGGACGAATAGCAGAAACATAATAACCGGAATCGTATAATTTTTTTGAAGCATGCATAGCCTTCTCACTTGTTCCGAGTATCAGTGGCTGTATAGCGCTGGCAGAGTCCGATATAGGTAAATTTAATTGTTTGGCTGTCTCTCTAAAAAATGTTATGTTGTCTGTAAGCTTTGCCCTTTGTTCGCCTTGCTGTATTAATTGCAGACTTTTCAATATCGCCACGCACATGGCAGGAGAGATTGCAGTAGTGTATATGTATGGCCTTGATTTTTGTATTAAATATTCAATAAAGTCTTCGCTTCCAGCTACAAATGCACCCATAACTCCAGCTGCCTTTCCAAGGGTAGCCATGTAGATAGAATTAATTGGAATGTTGGGCTCAAAAATACCAAAACCGTGAGCATCATCCTGCATTGCAATCGCGTTATTGTTGTTTGCTATTTTTGCAATTGAGCCTATATCTGATTTATCACCGTCCATACTAAACACTGTGTCTGTAGCAATTAATCCACAGCCAGACTGTTTAGCTATTTTTTTCTCAAGAGACTCTATATTATTGTGTGTATATCTGTTCAATGGTAGCCCTATTAATTTATTAGCATCAATCAAAGAGGCGTGGTTTAGTTTGTCTTGTAAGACCCAATCAATATCACCTTTTAGCGCAGAAAATATGCC
>Ga0206681_10000386_pt1 | contig 24624 bp, 16 predicted proteins | sample M150012015metaG_FD_161048 | JGI IMG/M metagenome (GOLD analysis project Ga0206681, IMG submission 161048) | Ammonia-oxidizing marine archaeal communities from Monterey Bay, California, United States - M1 500m 12015 | ecosystem: Environmental > Aquatic > Marine > Intertidal zone | place: USA... | reverse complement strand
TCAGAATCAGTTCACCCCCCGATCGTTGCTTGACACTGACCCTGGGTTCAGGTGGCGCGATTTCACTCATAAATCATCCGGTTCTCTGCTTCATGCTCTCGATAGAGAGGAAGATACAGCACCCAAACGGCAGAACCCAGTAGATTGAATTGCCAATATTGTTCCAATGCCATGGATGGTATCTCGACGTGATATTGGTCGATTCATCCCGAGTTTTGATCTTTTGAGCCCACCCGGCCCTCCTGAATAGCGGTTTCCAACCACGACAAACAGCTTAACGTGGCTGTCGGTAAATCTAAGCATGCGTACCAAGAGTGAGTCTTCCAATCATGTAGGGAGGAAGCAACAGAGCACTGACCAGTGAAGCAGCACGATTGGTATGAATGGGTCTGAATACTTACAAACTACGCCTTTTCATGTAGTGTCTCGCCCGAACATGGCACGATACGAGTACTCGCTAAAGGATCATCCGATATGAAGAATACCCTGCCGCTGACAGAAGAGATTATTGAAATGGACAAGGCGCATCACCTGCGCCCTTACCAGAACTTCGACACGCTAGAAGAGGGCGCTCTTCCTATCGAACGGGCTGAAGGTGTTTATGTCTGGGACACGGATGGTAAAAAGTATGTCGATGCAATTGGCGGCATGTGGTGTACAAACATTGGTGCCGGGCGCAAGGAAATGGCCGATGCGATTGCGCAGCAGGTACTCACCTGCAATTTTGCCAATCCCTTTACGGATATGACGAATGTACCTGCTACCCGGCTGACAAAAAAGCTTGCGGAGCTCGCGCCCGGTGACCTGAACCACGTTCACTTAACCTGCGGGGGTTCCACCGCTAACGACTCAGCTTTTCGCCTTGTTCAGTTTTATCATGCCTGCAAAGGCAACGAGCGCAAGAAACACATACTATCCCGTACCGATGGCTATCATGGCACCACCTATGTGACCATGTCTCTCGGTGGCAAGAAGGGTGACCGGATTGATGAAATGAATTACATGGGGCCAGAGGAGAACATTCATCATCTCAGCTCTCCCAATTACTACCGTTATGGCGATGGTCTGTCTGAGGCTGATTTTGCAAACAAACTCTTTGAAGAGTTCACTCAAAAAATAGATGAGCTTGGCGGCCCTGACACCATTGCCGCATTTTTGGCAGAACCCATCATGGGTACGGGTGGTGTCGTTCTGCCACCGGGCAACTATCTGAAACGCATTGCAGACTATTGCCGCCAAAATGATATTTTGTACTGGTCAGACGAGGTTGTGACTGGGTTTGGGCGCTGTGGTGAGTGGTTTATCTCCGAGGCGATGTTCGATATACAACCGGATATACTGATATCCGCAAAAGGGTTGTCTTCTGCTTACATCCCGCTGGGCGCGTGCATCTTTTCTGACAGAATCTGGGATGTGATAAGCGAACCCGGTCATGGACGTTATTTCGCTCATGGATACACCTATTCATCTCACACTGTCGCCGCCGCCGCTGCACTGAAAAACATAGAGATCATGGAGCGAGAAGAAATTCTGGATCATGTTCGCAAAGTGGGTCCTTACTTCCTTGAAAGACTGGAGGAATTACACGCTCTGGATATGGTTGGCGATGTCAGAGGTACACATTTGATGGCGTGCGTCGAATTCGTGAAAGACAAGACCACAGGGGAAACGTTTCCGGAGGAGATGGATATTGGCAAGCTGGTATCCAATGAGGCGGACAGGCTTGGGCTGATCGTGAGACCCATCGTCAATTTAAACGTGATGTCTCCTTCGCTTATCTGCACTGAACAGGACATTGATTTCATTGTTGATACGCTGCGGCAGGCCATCGAAGTGACGAGCGGCAAGTTACGCAGTCAGGGCGTTTGGTAGCTTTTATCGACTGGCGCTCATGTTGATACGGAGAAAACCATGAAACTATTTAACAAAATGATGTTGATCATGTTCGCCACACAACTGGTGGTGGCGCAGCGAACTGAGGGGCAGGAAGGGCAGCTGGTGATTCGCGGTGGCTGGTTGTTCGACAGCGTCAGTGACAAACGTCGACCTAACGCAGGTATTGTCATCAGTGGCGGCAAGATCACGGCTGTAGATGCCGATGTCGAGCAACAGGTACTCAGAACGTCCAATGTGATCGATTTGGCAGATAATGACACAGTACTGCCGGGCATGATCGACCTGCACGCCCATTACAATCTGGATCTCGTTGACAAGGGTCGAGTTGAAGAAGTCGTTTACAACGGCATTGTATTCCTGGCAAACGGAGTCACGTCCACATGGTCGGCTGGTGAATATTATCCTGAGCGCGTACAAGCTCAACGTGATCGCATTGCTGCCGGTGAATCCTCCGGTCCGCGGTTGTTCATGTCAGGGCCTTATTTCGGTGCATTTCGATGTGAATACAATATCGGGTTGGCGTCGGATGAATGCATCGGCTGGCCCAACGACATCACTGAAGACGAAATTCGTCATGAGGTTGACTACTGGGCCGAGCAGGGTGTCATCAGTATCAAGATCAAACAGGCGACCCCCGGTGAGATGAAAATCCTCATCGAGCAAGCGCACAAGCACGGCATCACAACATCGGCACACCTCGCTAACTACGACTGGAAATACGATGTGGAGCTACGGGACGCCATTCTAATGGGCCTTGATCGTGTTGAACATCAACTTACACTCGGAAGTGGTGGCCCCGAAAGTGCTGAAATGCCCCAAATGATCGATCTCATACTCGCACATAATGTTTTCTATGATGCCAACCTGCAGATGTATGGAGGCATTAACGAACGTCGTAGCCACGCTGAAGAAATGTTGTGGACGAATGAAGCGAGGTTCTTCACTCCCTATACGCAGGCCTTGCTTGAGAAGCGAGGCGATCCACCGCCGGAATCGGATAATGAAGAATTCACCCAGCGTGTTCTCGAACTAAAGTCGCTATTTGATGCCGGTGGTGGGCACTTGCTGGTCGTTGGCACGGATGAGCCTGTGTACACAAGCTTGTTGCCAGGTTTTGCTTACCATCGCGAATTACTCGCAATGACCTATGCTGGGATTCCGCCAGCTACAGTATTAAGGGCTGCCACAATTAATGGCGCCAGGGCGCTTGGTATTGATAAACAGCTTGGCTCAGTAGAGGCGAACAAACTAGCAGATCTAGTCGTAGTGCGAGGTAACCCCCTCGACGACATCAAAGTGGTGCGAGACATCAAACTTGTTGTGAAAGAGGGTGCCGTTTACGACCCGGTGAAACTATTGCAGTCCGCAGAGGGCAAGATTGGCCCGGTCGGTCCAGATGATCATGCCGACTGGGAACTGGAGATCCGGCCATTACAGAGAGACTAGATGCTCGCCAGAGAGCGGGCATTCGAGTTTCGATTCAGGCGCGTGTTGCGGTATGAAGGTAAGCCTATAGCATCGAAGCATTCCACACCTCGATCAGTAAGCCGTAGCCTTCAGACTCTTCAATGTTTGGCTTAGCGGTCCCTTAGAATTTTTTTGGCTGCATTGCGACCTGGTGCGCCGGTAACCCCGCCTCCGGGATGCGTGCCAGAGCCGCATAAATAAAGACCATCGATTGGCGTCGCATACTGTGCAGCATCCGGATGTGGGCGAACGCTGAACATCTGGTCCGGCTCAAGTTTTCCGTGCGAGATATCACCGCGTGTCATACCAAACATTCGCTCCAGGTCCAGGGGCGTCAGGCATTGGTAGCCAACCAGGATATCCCGAATATTGGGTATCAGCCTCTGTAGGTAATCCAGAATCTGCTGAAACACACGCTCTCTCTCATTATCCCAGTGCTTGCCATCAGCAAGATCGTACGGCATGTATTTGCAGAGCAGACTCATGACATGTGTTCCGGGTTCATCAGTCAATGTGTCGTCAATTGTGCTGGGGATCAGAGCATCAATGATGGGTGGCGCCGCCGGAATACCACGTCTTGCAGACTGGTAGGCATTTTCGACATGATCTTTACTCTCAACAATCATAATGCTGCTGCGATGATGTTGCGCGATCTCGGTACCTGGCAAACAGGCGAAATCAGGCAGACCACTGAGCGCCAGATTAATTCGCAGCGATGCGGATTCCTGCCTGAAAACTTTTATATCCCGTGCGAAGCTCTCCGGCAGGTGTTCAGCTCCAACCAGTTTAAGAAAGGTGCGGTTTGGGTCAGTGTTGGCAACAATAATAGGTGCGTGTAGTTCAACGCCATCTTCCAGTCGGACTCCCGTGGCCCGGCCCTCATCAATAATCACAGATTTCACTGACGCGTTGGTTTTTATCACAACCCCTTTGTCTTGTGCTGAAGCTGCCATCGCCTGGGTGATGGCACCCATCCCGCCATGCACCAGGCCCCAGTCACCCTTCCCACCGGCAACCTCGCCAACGGCATGGTGCAACATTGCAAGGCTCGCGCCCGGTTGATGCAGCGATGCGTAATTCCCCGGTGTGGTTCTGGCTGCAATCAGCGCCTTGATTTTGTCACTTTCAAACCACCGCTCTATGAGTGTGTTGGGTGGTCCAAGTAGAAGCTGTAGAAACCGCCAGCGATCGTCGCTATCGAGTTTGCGAATATCAAGCCCCAGTTTGATACTGTTCACCAGATCATGAAGCCCACCACCGTGCAGTTTGGGGGGTTCGCGTAACCACTGAGTCGAAAGGATACTTCCTGCCTTTGCAACGATCTCATCGAAGACCTCCATGCTGGCAAAGTCTGAGTCTGAAAAGCGCGAAATCTGGGCTTCGTTATGTGCGGCATCGCCATCTAATAACAGGAAATTTCCGTCTGAGTCTGGGTAGAAACCGCTTTCAACGACGGTAACCTTATAGCCGTAGTCTTCGAGCCGCAGCTCTTCGATCACCTCGTTTCTTAACAGGCTAACCATATAGGACGCAATAGAATTGCGAAATCCGGGATGAAATTCTTCGCTGATCGCGGCACCGCCAACAATGTGGCGCTGTTCCAGGACGCAGACGCTTAGCCCACCCATCGCCAGGTAGTTCGCGGCGGTAAGACCGTTATGACCCGCGCCAATAACAATTGCATCAAAACCCATTACGGGCACCTTTCAATTCGAGACGAGCAAGAACGTTGTTCTCGCCAGCATACATTGCCACCGCTAGTCTTTTGATGAACCTTCTTTCGCTGTGCCATCACCTCTGGCGATTTTATCAGGGGGGACGTAGTCAAAGATAAATGTGATTCTGTCCTCTTTACCTTTATTCATCACACTATGATTTTTCTGATTATTAAGCTCATACGCCTTACCAGTCTCTAATTGGTAAGGTCTTCCATCAATCATGAACCGGACTCTGCGATTAGTCGTGATCGGTACATGGATTCGATGACCAGCATGAAAGGAAGGATGCTTGTCAAAATGAGGTTTGATGATGTTGCCCGCGGGTAACTTGGCGGCCATCGCTCTAATGATTGTGCCCCCTTTCGGATAATATTCTTCCAAAATACCGTGCATCATCGGAACCGCGGCTTCTGCCAGAAGATCCCAACCACTTTCCTTCCTGACTTCAATGTTTGGCCAACCTACGCCATCGGTAAATACCAGCACCACGGACTGGGTTTGCTGGTGCACTTCGTATTCATTTTGACGAAGAGTTTGAGCTTCCCAGACCTGCTCATCAAGGGACAGAATGGCCGCTCTAAGGGGCTCTATATCCACCGAACCCAGATCTTTCAAAGGAACATCGATATCCATCTCTTCCTCAGTCTTTTAGTTTGATGACGACTTTTGCTGCCAATCGCTTGGCCAGTCTTCTTCGGGTCGAGCTCGCAAGAGTTCTTCCAGGGTTTCGGTCAGTTCCTCCAGATGCGTCTCGTAGTTCCGCCACAGATCAACTGAGCTGGCATAAATAGGCTGCCGCACCTGTTCAGAGCTCGCTGTTTTTACAGCGCGTTCGGTTTCGTGGAACCTGAAGCAAGCATCTTCAACTGGCAATTCACAGTAGTCCAGCAATCGTCGAACCTGTGTGTCGAGATCCTGTACAACGTCTTCATAGTTCACGTGAAGCACTTTCCCCGGCAGAATCCTGTGCCAGTGATTCATCAGCCTCTCGTATTGAAGATAGTATTCACCGAGTTCAGTCAGGTCGTAGCTAAATGGCTGGCCGCTGGCAAACAATTGTTTGTAGGTGCCAAAACAACTATCCAAAGGATGGCGTCTGGCGTCAATGATTTTCGCGTTAGGCAAAGCCAGTTGTAGCAATCCCACATAGGTGAAATTATTTGGGTTTTTGTCAATGAATCTTGCTGCACCGGTTCGGTATTTCTCTGTCCGCTCCAGATACTGGCTGCCCATCTTTGACCATGCGTTTGGCACGAGAGAGGTGAGAAAGTCGGGAAAGTGCTCAGATTTTGGTCCTGTCCGACCCATTGTCTGAACGACATAAGAGAGATCAGACAGCTCATGCGTACCTTCAACCATACTATGGCTGGCCATGATCTGTTCGATCAGCGTTGATCCCGAACGAGGCAATCCGACTATCAGGATGGGTGAAGCATCTGCAACCCCACAATCCTGCATCTCAGCCAGGAAGTCCTCATTGAAAATTTCGATTAATCGATCTGCCTGCGTTTCATTCGTGACGGGATCATAACTTTCTGATTCTCGTCGTTCATGGTTGCAGCGGCTAAAATATTCAAATGCCTTGTCGTATTCATTCCTGCTTTCGAATTCAAAACCCAAAGCGTTGCATAATTGTTGAACATCTATTGATTCAAGACTGTCGTCTTCGAGTAAATGTTCCATCGAGCTCACTTCCGCCTCTTCGAAGCGGAAGGTTTTCATGTTAGCAAGGCTCCAGTAGGGTTCAGTGTTTCTTGGGTTAGCCGAAATACTTTGCCTGTAAACATCGATACATTCCTGCTGTCGTCCAACAGTTTTTAGCTGGTGACCTAGACCCGAAAATGCACCTGGATGAGAAGGCGATACCGCAAGGGCTTGTTGATACGTACTGATTGCCTCCTCGTGGAAACCAGCATTTGCTTGCGCGTTAGCTAGTGCAATGTACGATTCCGCGATTTCAGGCGCCAGTTCTACTACCTTTTGTGAACTCTCAATGGCTTCAGGGTGCTTATCCAACTGTCGCTGTACATTCGATAAATCGAGCCAGGCTCTCGCAAATTCTGGCACCAGCAATACTGCCTGGCGTAATAATGTCTCTGCGTCTTGATACCTACGATGGGAAGCTGCAGCCGCTGCAAGCAAACGAATTGCCTCAACATGATCCGGGTCTCGCTTTAAAATATCACGATAGATATGCTCAGCCTTTCCGGGTTCGCCATTACGTTCATGTTTTGCAGCCTGGGTGATCTGATCGGCGTAGGCCATTTGCCTGCGCTTTGTGCGGCGAGGTTTTTCTGTATCTGTTGGCGCCTGGGCAGACAGTTGTTCACGTGCACGTGCGATCTTTAGATGCAGGTCTGATCGTCCGGGATCGAGGTTAATTGCATGCTGATAAGCATCAACGGCTTCATGATAACGACCTTCGATGAGTCCCAGATCGGCAAATGTTTCGTGTGCGACTGAAAACTTCGGATGCAGCAATTTGACTTTTTCTATGTGGATGCTTGCTTCATCAAATTTCAACAGCGCAATAAGAGAGCGAGCTGCCATGCAAAGAATGTTCGGATCCTCAGGATATTGTCCGAGACCTTCGAGGCTCACGCTTGCCGCTGCTTCAGCGTTACCCGATTGCATATGATTTAGGGCGCGATTGAAACACTCTTGTTGTGGTTGCACTGAGTTGACCTTTTCGCGTTAAAACTTGAACATAGAAGTTGAGATACTAGACTGGGCACGGTTAGGAATTCCACCCATTCGTTTTGGCTTTTAGTATGGGGAAACTAATTTTTGCATGAGACTTCCATTGTGGCTCGATTTTGAACAGGTATCACCAGGCTTTCGCTGAGCGTGACTTTATCTTTTCGGCAGAACTGCCGTTAAAACCCAACATGAGCGCTCCCGATGTGATTGCTGATGCCCAATTGCTGTACGAAAACGTAGACGGGATCATTTTAACCGATAATCAGTACGGCTCAACCCATATGTCTACGACTGCTGCTGCAAGTTTATTGCTGGGTTCAGCCATTGATCCGATTTTGCAACTAAGCTGCCGAAACCGGAACCGAACAGCTCTGATCAGTGAACTACTTGGTGCTCGCGCCCTCGGAGTATCCAGCGTCATGCTGATCGAGGGAGCCAAAGTACCTAAAGGCTTTGAACCGAGACCGAAATCAGTTCTGGATATGAGCACGAAAGATCTGATAGCGACGGCAGCTCTGATTAACAGAGACGAAAATTTATCGGGACCAAAGCTGAACATCATCTCTTCTGGAACAGTTCATAGTCCCCAACCCGGATGGCAACCTGAAGAGCTGACTGCAAAAGCCGATGCCGGTGCAACAAGCGTCATCTCACAATTGTGTTTTGACGTTGATCTCGTAAAAAGATACATGTCAAACATGGTTGCGAAACGGATGACACATCGAATGCAATTCATCATCAGCCTGGCAACGCTTCCATCAGCAAGAATTGCAGAATTTATGCGTGATAACCGGCGACGAGCACTCATTCCGCCTGAGGTTATCAAACGACTCGAACAGTCAGCAGACGCCGAATCGGAAGGGGTCGCCATCTGTAGCGAGTTGCTACAGCAATATGAGGAAATTCCAGGTGTCAGGGGCGTTAATATCACGACGCTTGGCTCGGTCGATACTATTGGCGCTGCGATTCAAGCGAGCGGCATCAGACGCAAGCAGGAATGAAACGATGCAACCTGATGCTCAATTTAAGGAAGTTATCCGGCTGATTAGTGAAGATAATCTAGCTCAGGCAGAAGCTGTATGTCTGGAACTACTGTCATCCGATCCGGCTGATATCAATCTGAGTGCATTGCTGGGTGCAATTCTTTTGAAAGGTGACCGGCTGGACGAAGCAGAGTCAATCCTTCTTGAGGTTACACGGGCCGCCCCAACATTCGCTAAACCACACCAGGATCTGGCAATCCTATATGTAAATCGAGAAGACTACCTTGCCGCGGCAAAATACTTTCGACTCGCCACTGAAATCGATCCGCAATTATCTGCAGCGTTCTCTGGCCTGAGCCACGTGCTGGATAGACTAGGTGATGACCGCGCTGCCTCGGAGGCGAGGGATAGATACCTGGCGTTAACGCCTGCTAACACGCTTGAACGAGTGATAGCCCTGCATCACAAGGGCGATCTTAAGAATGCTCGCATTGAATGCGGGCGCTTGTTGGCAAAGCAACCGGAAAACCTGGGTGCAATGCGTCGATTGGCTTTGATCACTGCTGACCAGGGATATTTCAAAGAAGCTGAGCGGATGTTTCTTCGAGTAAACTCCCTTGCCCCCGACTCCATCGTCGCTATCATGGATCTGGCTAACCTGTATGTTGATCAACATGATTACGTCGTTGCCATAAAATGGCTTCAACAAGCGATTGAAAGAGAGCCTCAAGACCCTGGTATGCATTTCAAGCTTGCCCAATCACAGTTGCGGATCGGCTACGGCAAGGAAGCACTGGCAGAGTATTTAGTATGTCTTTCACTGAACCCGGGTGACACACAAGCCATGCTGGGTCGTGGTAATGCCCTGCGCATCGTGGGGCGCGGTGATGAGGCGATTGTTGCCTACCAGCAGTGCCTTGATGAACCAGCAATTTTCGCCGACGCCTGCTGGAGTCTCTCGAGCATGAGAACCTATGCATTCAGCGACGGTCAGCTGCAAGCAATGATCGAGCAGGATGACCGGGAAGACAAAACCAGACATTCGGCAACATTACTGGATTTTGCTATTGGTAAAGCACTTGATGACCGGGGTCAGTATGATGCTGCCTGGCAGCGTTACGTTGCGGGTAACAGCAGGCAGCGCGAAGAAATCCACTACGATGGCGCTGAATTTGAATCATACATAGACAGCCTGGTCAGTGTTTACGACGAAAAACTTGTTACTCGGGGGCAGCGATCGGAATCAACCGATGCGATACCCATATTCATTGTCGGTATGCCACGATCGGGATCTACGCTCCTGGAACAGATACTGGCCAGTCATCCACAGGTTGAAGCAACCGCAGAACTACCCTATCTAAGAGAAATCGCGACACCGCTGAACACAAGAAGCCTCGATTCATTTCCTATTGTTGAGATCGACGACGACGGGCTGCGTTCACTTGGGCAGAAATATCTTGAAGCAACAGCAATCCATAGACACGAGCAACGTCCCTGGTTTGTCGACAAGCTGCCTGTAAACTTTCCGTACGTTGGCTTCATACATAAAATCCTGCCTCAGGCGGTGATCATCGACGCCCGACGTCATCCGGTTGATACCTGCGTCGCTAATTTTCGCCAGCTGTTTCCCCAGGGTAAAGAATTTTCATATGACCTGTTCGAGTTATCGGAAATGTATCGGCAATACTTGCGAATGATGGCGCATTGGGAATCAGTCCTTCCTGGCAAGGTTTTGACGGTACAGTATGAAAATGTGGTGGCCGATACTGAGACTCAGGTCAGGGGTTTGTTGGCGCACTGCGGCCTTGAATGGGATAATGCCTGCTTGGACTTCTCGCAAACCAAACGCACGTTTTCGACCGCCAGCTCGGAGCAGGTACAGCAACCTATCTACAAGGAATCTGTCAGTTTTTGGCGACACTACGAAAAACATCTCGCCGAACTCATAGAATCCCTTACACCCGAGGGTTGAACCACGTCATCACGGACAAAGCCGTGACAAAAACGGTCTCTCCACACTAATGAGTGAGCCTTCTCCTTTACCATCTCACGCCCCGGCGAAGTATCGTTTGCGCGATGTCGCCCTGATCTTGCCTTGATCTTGCCTTGATCTCGCCCTACAGGGGAGGTAGAGTGGATTTGAGGAAATGAAATTATAGACTTGCACCAAATTCGTTAGACTAGATAGAATTATTTTGTCCGTATGGGGGGGTAAACCGTGCAACAAGAAAAGAAATTTGCATTAACACCAGTGGCGGCAGCAGTTTCTGCAGCTTTCGTTCCGACACCCAGCTTTGCGGCTGACTCAGCGATGCTCGAAGAGGTCGTCGTCACTGCACGTAAACGTTCTGAATCTGTGCAGGACATCCCTTCCAGTGTGCAGGCACTCTCGGAAGACATGCTGAAGGATATGGGCGCGCGGGGAATGGCTGATTATTCTCGGTTTGTTCCGGCGGTTAATGTTGTCAGCTACGCAAACGGATCCTCGACCATTGTATTTCGTGGCGCGACAATCGAAGGCGGTGGCTACATTGCCCAATCAACTTCGTCTGTCTACCTTGACGAAATCTCTGTCACGTCGACGGGTAGCCAACCTTCAATACGAATGGTTGATATCGAACGGGTGGAAGCACTATCGGGTCCTCAAGGCACAATCTACGGTTCTGATGCACAAGCAGGAACCATGCGTATTATTACCAACAAACCGGAGATGAACCGGTTCACCGCTGACATTGACGTCGGTTTTCGAGGTAACAAGGAGGGCGAGGGAAGTTACGATAGTTCCGTTGTACTCAATTTCCCGCTGGCGGAGGACAAGCTTGCACTTCGTATCGTTGGTTTTAGTGCCAAGGATGGTGGCTTCATTGACAATGTATTAGCCAACACACCCAGTACGAGCCTCGTTGGTAATCAAATAGCCGGTTTCGGTACCCTGGACAATTCAGCATACGCCGGAAAAGATAAAAACGATTCCGAGATATCAGGCTGGCGCGCAGCACTTCGCTGGGAGATCAACGAAAACTGGGCCATGACGCTGAGCGCTGTTCACCAGGAAACGAACAATGGCTTTTTCAATGACTACGATCCCAGTGTCGGCGACCTCGAGACAGTCAAGTTCTACGATGACTTCCGGGATGATGAATACGATATGTATTCACTGACGATTGAAGCAGACCTGGGCTTCGCCCAATTAGTGTCTGCAACATCTTATTACGACCGAGATGTCGAGAGCGTTTTTGACAATACAGTCTACATGCACTACTGGACGAGTATTTATTGCCAGACCTATGCTGTAGGTTCCGGCCCCGGCTACTACGGTGGAGCCTACTACTTTAAAAACCCTAATAACCCGGACGAGTACATGATCTGGGGTGCATATTGCCATGCACCGACAACCGATGGTGACTACCTGGCAGCTTATGACGCCCCGGGACAACAGGACCGTTTTACCCAGGAGATTCGGCTGTCCTCACAAGGTGAGACCCTGGATTGGCTGGTGGGACTCTACTATGAAGATAGTAACAATTCGTGGCAGGCTGACTTTGGTTTGCCCACGAGCAACAGCTACCAGGATTCTGTGTCCCTGAAGTTCTGGGAATGGTACTTCTCTGACGGTTATGGTGCTTATACCTTGGCTGCACAAGGCCTGCCTGCCCAGGGTGGAACCGGCGCTTATCCCCAGGCGATTGAAACCTGGTACTCGCAAAGTTCAACAGACTGGGAGCAAAAGGCAATTTTCGGTGAAGCCACCTGGCACGCAACCGAGAATCTCGACATCACCGTCGGCGGTCGTTATTTTGACCGTGAGAATAACAACCAGTATTACGTCGCAAAACCTAACGGAAATCCGCAACCGGAATACCTGGATGCCAACGGCAACCTATCGATCCCGGATCATGAAGGTGATGAAACAGAATTTGTGCCCAAAATCAGCGTAGCCTATCGAATTTCCGAAGACCTGATGGTGTATGGCCTGTGGACCGAAGGTTTCCGACCCGGGGGCACGAACCGTACACGCGGCGAACCATTTTATGGGACTAACTATGACGCAGACAAAATCACCAACTGGGAAGGGGGTTTTAAGTCCAACTTTGCGGGAGGAAGAGCCCGGGCAAACCTGACGGCGTTCTACATGGATTGGGAGGACTACCAACTCGAGCTTGTTGATCCATCACGGCTGCCCTGTGCAGGCGGAGAGACCAAAATTCCCGGAGTCTGCGGTCAGCCATGGCAGGCGGTTGTCGCAAATGCTGGTGATGCCCATATTCAGGGGCTCACATTTGAATTCGACATGGTTTTGTCGGAAAACCTGTCAGTGGGTATGAATGCGCAGTGGTTGGAAGCTGAAACAGACTCAACCCTCGACTTAAATGGTGACGGCATCCTGGATGTGCAAAAGGGTAACGAACTGCCGATCGTACCTGAATTGAAGGCTTCCGCCTGGGCTACCTACATCTGGTCGGTGGACTTCGCTGGCGCAACAGACGCTTACGCGCGATTGCAATGGAGCCACCAGAGCGAAAGCAACAACAGACTGTCCAACAAGGAATATGAGCCTGCTAATCCGCAGATCGAGAACGATTCCTACAGTATTGGTGATTTCAGCGTCGGTCTGGAGGCTAACACCTGGGAGCTGAGCCTGTTTGTCAATAACATTACAGACGAGCGAGCTCAATATACCCACCTCACAGGCACGATGATTGCGGCCTATGGCGCAAGATCCCGTTACACCAATCGCCCGAGAGAAGTGGGCATTCGATTCACCAAGCACTTTGGGGATTGACCCGATAACTTGAAGGTAAAAAAAGGACCGGTGACGGTCCTTTTTTATTGGTATGGCCAAACCTCCAGCCCATGAATCGCATTTCGTATATCCATCGTCAGGCTGACTGAAGACACGGTTTGTCCGGTATCCAGATCATAGAGCGAGATCGTTGATGGTGACGACCCACCCGCGACAAACCGTCCATCATAAACGCACAAGCCTCGACCAAAGCCTTGCCGAGCGACCTTCGAATCATCAATTCCAGCATACTGAAGTTCATTTTCCTGAAATTTTCTGATCGGGAACATCTGATCATTTCCACTTCGCGAGACGAAACGCACACAGTCGTTAACCGTGTCATTGAACAAGACACCGCCACGATAGGGTCTCGCATTGTGGGTGCCTTGCGGCAGGTTGCACACTTCCTGAACTTCATTGCTACTATTGAGATGGAGCAGGACACTCATCCTCAGACCACTTAGATAGATGCCGGTATCATCGACATGGACCATATTAATGTGGTGATCGTTGCTCGATCTTGGCCCTGTTGGGGTTTGAGGGTTAAAAGCAAAACCACTCCACTGCTCATGCTTGAGTAAGTGAAAACCCCAATTGAACGCTTTTTCACTCAGGTCAAAAACCAGCAAACTATCAAAGCCTGTCGACGTAAGGAAAATCTTTCGGTCTTTTAGCGCTATCTCATGGCAGTGTTTTAGGTAGGGGTTGCGCCAGGAATCCTGAATTTCAAAGTCCCGGTTGTACCGATAAAGTTCATCAGAAGCAGCAACATAGATGTCATCTCCATCGAAAACTATTCCACGGAGTCCCCGGTCAGCACCTCTACCAGCAAAGTCGATGTCCCCGGTATTCCAGTCCACCAGTTGATCTGCTGTCTGGCTTTCGAAGTCAACGGTAAATATGCCACCATGGCTTTCGCCCTGCTGGCTACCGCGCACAACTGATGTGACAATAATTTTGGGTAACTTGATATCCATAATGCAAAGCATAACCTGCTCGCAATCATACTGTCGATTATCTCTGCCGCGACGTACAATCACTAACATTAGTGGAACCAATGGGATAAATAGATTGAAAGCAAATTTCAGAAAATACAACTACCTTGCAGGAGCGTATTGTGGTGCTCGATACAATTCCTCTTAAAGTAAACCCGAACCTCACCATCGAAATTAATCCGATTTCAGAAGGGAATGATTGTGTCGTAGTCGACAACTTCCTTGCTGACCCCGAGAAGGCTGTCGCCTATGCCAGCCAAAAAGCTTCCGAATTCTCCTCGGCATCTGCTTATCCAGGCGTGATCTATCCTCCGGAGGCACTGTTGATGGATGAGATCTACCGTTTTATTCGCAAAAAACTCAACAAACCACTGTCGTTTTATAGAGGTTCCGTCAGGTTTTCCACCTATTTTGCTATGGCTTCATTATCGCCAGACGAGTTAACTTGCCTGCAGCGCTTGTGTCACACGGACCCTAAGCTTTTGAAGGGCCGTAGCAATATTGCAGCGCTGCTGTATCTATTTCACAATCCTTCCCTCGGCGGAACCGGGTTTTACAGGTGGAAGGAAAAACAAGCTATCCTGGATGCGACTGCAATCGCCCAGGAAACACCCGACAAAGTGTTGCCGTTCCTGCAGGAAAAGTTCGAGATGTTTCGGGCGCAAGCCAGCTACATAACACAGTCCAACGAAATCGCAGAGTTGTTGCACGCCGTCCCCGCACGCTTCAATCGCCTCATCGTTTATGCGGGTGATATACCACATAGTGCCTATATAGAAGAGCCTGACTTGCTCACCACAGACGTATCAACTGGACGGTTAACGTTAAACTGCTTTGCAAATGTGCTCACTACCCAGCCTGCCGACTCGTAGGAATCGCTGCATTGTTCTATTGCCTTGCCTTCTTTTGCAAATCGCTGGTCACAAAACAACAAAGGACAAACAATGAACCCTCGTTACCAGATCCTGTTCGAACCGGTCACGATTGGACCGGTCACAGCACCCAATCGTTTCTATCAGGTGCCCCACGCGAGCGGCATGACCGAGGCTAACCCTCGGGTCAGGGCTGCGTTTCGGGAAACCAAGGCAGAAGGTGGCTGGGGCGTTGTGTCCACTGGGGCGGTATCCACCCACCCATCCTCTGACGATAGTCCCTTACCTTTCGCGAGGTTATGGGATGACAATGACATTCGCTCCCACGCCATGACTTGCGATGCTATCCACAAGCACGGCTCACTGGCGGCAATTGAACTCTGGCACGGTGGGGCTGCGGTAATGAATCGCAGTTCGCGGCTGGCGCCTTACTCACCCAGCGGCATTCCGTGGGCGGCTACGCATGTGGGTTTCATGGGTAATCAACACCCACGTGTCATGGATCAAAAAGACATAAAGGATGTTATCCGCTGGCAGGTTGATGCTGCCCGGCGAGCCCGCAGCGCCGGTTTCGATATAGTTTATATCTACGCTGGTATGGGTTACCTGGGCTATGAATTTTTGCTGGAAGAGTACAACCATCGCAGCGACGAATATGGCGGCAGTACTGAAAATAGGGTGCGCTTCGTTGCTGAGTTGTTGGAAGCCACTAAAGAGGCCGTGGGCGATGACTGTGGTGTAGCGCTGCGCATCAGTCTGGAGGAGCTGCGGGCCAAGCCCAGTGACCATTTTGAATCACAGGCCCATGAGGTGGTTAGCCTGCTTTCAGACCTGCCGGATCTGTGGGACGTGAAAATGGACTCCAGCCCGACCGACTGTGGCTCCTCCCGTTTTCGCGCTGAAGGGGCACATGAGCCCGTTATTGATTTTGTTAAACAAGTGACCGACCGGCCTGTGGTCGGTGTAGGTCGCTTTACGTCCCCGGACACTATGGTCTCGCAGATTAAGCGCGGGGTGCTGGACCTGATAGGTGGCGCCAGGCCCAGTATTGCAGACCCCTTCCTGCCGAACAAAGTCCGCGAGGGACGTGAAGATGAAATTCGCGAATGCATCGGCTGCAATATCTGTATTTCCAGTTGGCATGACGGCGTGCCGGTACGTTGCACCCAGAATGCCACTGCGGGAGAAGAATGGCGTAAAGGCTGGCATCCAGAAAAATTTGACAGTCCTGGCAGCAATGACCGAATTCTTATTGTAGGTGGTGGACCGGCAGGATTGGAGGCAGCGCTGGTGGCCGCGAAACGAGGCTATCGTGTAGCGATTGCTGACAAGGCTAGCGAAATGGGCGGCAGACTTTTGTTTGAAACCCGCTTGCCCGGTCTTAACAGTTGGAGCCGGGTACAGGATTATCGGCTTTATGCGCTGCAGCAAATGGGCAATGTAGACATCTACACCGATAGTGAACTGGGAGTGGAAGAAGTATTTGCCCTTGAATACCAGCGCGTGGCGATTGCAACAGGTGCTCGCTGGACCAGAGCACTTTACTCCAGTCTGGAGATTCCTGTGGGCGAGCTGAACATGCCGAACGTTTTTACACCCGACGACCTCGCTGCCGGTACGATACCCGAGGGACCCGTGCTGGTTTATGACTTCGACAACTATTATCTTGGCGGCGTCATCGCAGAACATCTCGCCGCCCAGGGTATAGCAACGAGCTACGCCACGCCCGCCGGTCACGCTTCGGCATGGACGATCATGACCAATGAGCTGCCTTTTGTGCAGCAGGCACTGCACCGACACAATGTGGCAATAAACACCGAGGCATTGCTGGACAGCTTCGACGGCGAACAGGTTCAGCTTGCCAATATTTTCACTGGGGCATTGACGCCCATCAGCGCCCGTTCTGTTGTGATTGTTGGTCTGCGCCTGCCCAACACAGATTTGTTCGATGCGCTCAGCGAGCGTGAGCCCGAGTGGAAGGAGGCCGGAATCAAGTCGGTTGATCGTATTGGCGATGCGCTTGCTGCAGGGGCGCTGGTGCACGCAACTTACTCGGGACACAGCTATGCCCGGCAATTAAACTGCGCTGGGAACGAACTCTATCTGAGGGATATTCCGGTGGCAGAAAACCCACCGGGGGCAGTCATTTAAGCGGGGTTAGTCGACGACAAACTGCCCGATCCGATCGGTGACATAACGGCGAATATCCAGATTCCAGTCTTCCATTGGGGAGAAAATACCATGCTCGTGAATTCGCGCCGTCATCCCTTGCTGCACACGTTCACAGATTGCCCAATCCTGGCGATTAACCAGATGCCAGAAATCTACCGCGTCGGCGCAGTCGAATCCAGGCTGCTCCATTTCGTAGGTTTCAAACAAAAAGTGGCAATCGATGTGAGTTAAATCCACTGATTGTGCACGCAACACAAATACTGCCAGGTGATCGCTTGCGGCGCTGATAAAAAGATTGGGATAAAGCAAATCACCTTTGTGACGCTGCTGCTCATCCTCGTTGAGACCTGGAAACATGCGCCGGTCAGTTGTACCAGATTCGGTGAATGTCACCGCACCCTCTCGATGGGGAATCCCTCGTTCCCAATCAAGGTCTGCACCTCCCCGATCGCGAAACGCCGGTACTATCTTGCACAGTTCTGGATGCACCGGTCCACAGTGATAGCACTCGTTGTAATTTTCGCAGATGATTTTCCAATTGGCCCGAACCTGATAGCTAATGGTCTTGCCAATTCTCAAGTTTTCGATCGGGTAACGCTCAAACCCCTTTGCTGCCACTGCCACTTGCTCATCGAAGGAACTGGCCTCATCTGGTGTGAGGTGTACAAATACAAAACCGCCCCAGCTTTCACAGCCAACGGCGTATAGTTGCACTTCGGACGCATCAAAGCCCATGTCTTCCTTCATATGTGGAGCGCGCTGCAACTGCCCGTCCAGGTCGTAACGCCAGGCATGGTAGGGGCAGAGTATGCTGCGACCACCCATCACACCCCCTTTTAATGGCAGGCGATCGTGAGACTCTTTCTCAGGCTTTTTCCCAGTTTCAGGGGCACAAAGCTGGGCACCACGGTGACGGCAAACATTGTAAAAGCCACGTAACTTGCCCTCGGTATTTCGCAACAGCAAAATGCTTTGCCCGCACACATCCAGTACCAGGTGATCGCCGGGGCCCGGCAGCTGTTCTTCTCGAGCAACGCAAACCCACTCGCGGGAAAAGATATGCTCGCGTTCCAGGGCAAAAATAGCATCGTGCAGGTACCAGTTGCTGGGTAGGGTTTGCTCGATAGACACTTGTGTATTACCTCTTGTAACTCAGCCTGTGGATGGTTCTGCTTGCTGCGGCACTGCCGCTCGATTCATCAGAATCTTTGCGGTCACCGCGCCAGCTGCGCACAATATAGCGATAAATCCATACAAAATCTGATAACCCGCTACACCCGGATAGGCATCCAATAATACACCGCCGATGAGAGGCATAAACACGTCGGGCGTAAATCCTATGGCGGAGACAACACCGGCCGCGGTCCCGGTGACCGCGGTTGGTACACCGCCATCTTCCAGCAAGGCAAAGTAAATGCCTCTGAGTGCAAAAACCGCCAGGGAGATGACTACCGCATTTATCAGCATGGGGATCAGGAATGCCTCATCCCCGGGCAGAAAGCTGAATACAGTAAAACCAAAAATAAGAATAAGGAAACACCCGAACACACTTGTGGCTACACCGATCTTGTCGGCCAGAAATCCGGCACCGATAGCCGCCAGCGGTTTAAGCCAGCCCTTGCCGACGCCAATGGCGCCGCCTATTACCACGCTCAGGCCTAAGGCATCTGTGGCATAAGGGGTAAAATAGAAGGTACCCCAGTAGGCGCTGTAGGCGGCCATCACGACCAGCGAAACCAACCACACCGCGGGCATTTTCAGAACCGTCTTTACTTCGGCCATCCCTACTTTTTTAACGACATCCTGCGCGGAATGTTCATCGTCTTCAAGGATAAACCAGGCAGCAATGCCAAGCAGAATATTGGTGACAGCAAACAGCTGAATGACCCGCATCAATCCATCAGCTTCACTCCCCAACCAGGCGAACACTGCCAGAAATGTTGTTGAGAAAATCACCTCGCTGAGTCCACGCCCGCCCTCGAGGATGCCGAAAGCCCGACCTTGCTCATCTGCCGGTGCCCAGTTGCGGGTTGCCTTGATCATTGCTCCCCAGAACGTCAAAGAGATCGCTGCACCCCAATATGCGTGCAGCAGGATACCCATTTCGTAACTGGGGGAAGTGGAAAAGTAGAATCCGCCCAGGCCAGTTGCGAAGGTGGCGCCCGTAATGAGTTTGCGAGCAGAATAGCGATCTGCGATCCAACCACCTGGGAAATAACTGAGTAGTGATGCAGCACCGAACACACTCATCTGGATTCCAAGCTGGGTATTGTTGTAGCCGAATGCCTCCTGCATGGGGATGTAATACACCTCGCGCAGGAACGGTAGCAAGAAAATGACGCCACTGGACAGGCAGAGGATGGTCATCACGAGCCAGTGTCGAATACTGGTCATTATTATTGTTCTCTCACTTTCTTAAAGTCCTAGTGTGGCGCAGCACCCGCCTGATGACCAGTACCAAGTCAGCTGTTAGCGGGTTACTATTATGATTATGATCATCATCAGATTCGGAGATTTCCATGCGCGTGCTGTTGGGCTTTTTAATCCTTTGGTTGGCAAGCTGGAATGTTATCGCTGCCGGGGATATTACCGCGTTGGCCGGGGGCCGCATAATCGATGGGCTCGCTAAGCAGCCACTGGAAGACTCTGTAATCCTTGTGCAGGGAGAGCGCATTACGGCGATCACCAATCGCGCGGGAATTCCGGATGGAGCTACTGTCATCGATCTGGGTGGGGCAACGCTTTTGCCGGGCCTGATCGACAGTCACGCCCATCCCCTGATGGCCGAGAATGACTACCAGACCTTTCACCTTCAGCATTCATCCGCCTACAAGGCGTTGAAAGGTTACCGGGGAATGCAGAATCAACTGCAGGCTGGCTGGACAACTCTTCGAATAGCGGGCGACGGCGATGTGTTCTATGCGAATCAGGACCTGGAACGATTACGCCGCGAGGGAGTGATTCACGTGCCCAGGCTATTTGGTGCGGCACACTATCTTTCCATTACCGGCGGTGGTGGTGATCTTAATTATTTCTCGCCTGAACAAGGTCTGCATGCCGACGGACTGGTTGTCGATGGCCCTGAGGAAATTCGTAAGGCGATAAGAGCCGAGGCCAAATACGGCTCAGACTGGGTAAAGGTGTTAGTAACCGGCGCTTTTATGTCCGTTGGTGACGACCCGCGCTCGGTCCAGTTTTCTGAGGAAGAGATGAAAGCCGTAGTGGACGAGGCCAACCGTCAGGGCATGCCGGTGATGGCTCACGCCCACGCCACGGAAGGTATCAAAATGGCCGTACGCCTGGGAGCTCGTTCAATTGAGCATGGCAGTTACCTGGACGCAGAGGGCATTCAATTGATGCGCAAACACGGCACCTATTACGTGCCCACTATCTATGTGGGGGACTACTACATGGACCCACGCAATGGCACCCTGCGGCAGCAAGATGCCTTCAATGACTATAGTGAAAACTATCGTCCTATTTTCATCAACCTGGTGGGCAAGGCCCACCGAGCCGGTGTCAAGATTGCGGTTGGCCTGGACCTGGGCGGCTACAACTATAACGCTAGCCTCAATGCGCGCGAGTTGCAGACGTTGATGGAAGCCGGTATGACAGCCATGGAGGCTATTAAAGCAGCGACCAGCGTTCCCGCTGAAATGCTCTACCAGGAAGGTCAAATTGGTTCGCTGCAGGTTGGCGCTTATGCTGACATTATCGCGGTGACTGAAGATCCGCTTGCCGACATTAGCGCGCTGGAACGGGTCAGCTTTGTAATGAGCAACGGGGTCGTCATCAAGCACCAGTTGCTGAAGTAACGGTTGTAAAGGCAATTTTTTTCATCACACTATGATCCCGTGCTCCTCTGCCGGTAGTGTAGCAATCATAGCCTTCACGCGAAGGTGACCTGTTTCACCGCTTGCTGTAAGAAGCCATAGCAGACCTAAAACCCGGTAGTCGAGGAAGAGAGTATGTCCGTAACCAAACAGCAAAAAGGCGAGGCGATGTTGCCCGACCTGGAGATCGCCAATGGGGCTGATGTCTTGCCGATTACATCGATCGCCGCGAAACTTGGGATTCCACCTGATGCGCTCATTCCCTATGGGCACGACAAAGCCAAGATCAGTTATCAGTTTCTTGACACCCTCCAGGACAAACCTAACGGCAAGCTAATTCTCGTCACTGCGGTTTCACCAACACCTGCCGGTGAAGGGAAAACTACAACTACCGTCGGGTTGGGTGACGGGCTGAACGCTTTGGGCAAAGGCACCATTATTTGCCTTCGTGAACCCAGTCTTGGGCCTTGCTTCGGGATGAAAGGGGGCGCGGCCGGTGGCGGTTTTTCCCAGGTGATCCCCATGTCAGATATCAATCTGCACTTTACGGGCGATTTTCATGCCATCGGCGCGGCTCATAACCTGTTGGCAGCAGTGCTGGATAATCACATTCACTGGGACAACGAACTGAATCTTGATCCGCGACGGATCACATGGCGTCGTGTGGTTGACATGAATGATCGATCGCTGCGGGAGATTACCAGCGGCCTGGGCGGGCCCGGCAATGGTATCCCCCGTGAGTCGGGTTTTGACATTACGGTTGCCTCTGAGATCATGGCGATCTTCTGTCTGGCGACGGACCTTGACGATCTGCAGCGCCGAATTGGAAACATTACGGTGGGCTACACGCGCAAGCGAGCTCCTGTCACTGTAAGTGATCTGAAGGCTGAAGGGGCAGTGACTGCATTACTCAGGGATGCCTTTCAGCCTAACCTGGTTCAAACGCTCGAAAACAACCCGGCGCTAATGCACGGTGGACCATTTGCCAATATTGCTCATGGCTGCAATTCTGTCATGGCGACCAAAACTGCTTTGAAGCTCGCTGACTATGTTGTCACCGAGGCAGGATTTGGTGCAGATCTGGGCGCAGAAAAATTCTTTGACATCAAATGTCAACAGTCGGGTCTTCAGCCTGATGCCGTGGTGCTCGTGGCGACTGCCCGGGCGCTCAAGATGCACGGCGGCCTTGCCAGGTCGGAACTCGCGAATGAAAACACCGAGGCACTCCTCACGGGGTGTGAAAACCTGGGCCAGCATATTCGTAACATCGGCCAGTTCGGCGTACCCCTCACGGTCGTTATTAACGAATTCAGGAACGATACTGCCGCTGAACACCAGGTCATCGTTGACTTCTGCGCAGGCTTCAACGTCAAGTGCATCATTGCATCCCATTGGCAATATGGCAGCAGTGGTGCGAAGGCGCTGGCTGAGCAGGTGCTCGATATGCTCGAACACCAGCAGTCGCAGTTTCGAGCACTCTATGACAGGAATATGAGGTTGTGGGACAAAGCGCGACACATCGCTCGCACGATCTATGGTGCCGAAGACATCATCGCCGACAAGAAAGTACGTGCCCAGTTTGCCAAGCTGGAGAGAGACGGCTACGGCCACTATCCGGTTTGCATGGCGAAGACACAGTACAGTTTTTCTACAGACCCACTATTGCTCGGTGCTCCGACCAATCACGAGGTGCCGATTCGTGAGATAAGGCTCGCGACTGGTGCCGAATTTCTTGTGGTCATTTGCGGTGACATCATGACCATGCCGGGTTTACCACGCAGTCCGGCGTCCGAAAAAATCAGTGTTAACAAAAACAAGCAGATTGAAGGATTGTTTTAACGAGTCCAGCTCGGCAACTATCAATTGTGAACCACCATCTGCCCAGCGGGGAGGTCATGCACCACGTATTTGGTACACTGTCTGACATCATCTTTTCATTAGTCCTGGAACCGGGATGCCAACAGAAACTGATGTCGTCATAATAGGCGCAGGTGCGGCAGGGTTATCTGCGGCAAAAGAACTATCCATGCTTAATCGTTCTTGCGTTGTGGTAGAGGCCTCCCATCGTATCGGCGGCCGCGCTTACAGTGAGGAAATCACGCCTGGCGTCTGGTTTGATTTGGGTTGTGCTTATCTGGTCTCGGGGCCCGATGTGGAAAATCATATCGATGAAAGTAATCCGTTTCTGGATTTTGCCAAGAATCATCAGGTCATTGTTGAGCGCTACAGTTACGGTGCTCAATTCATCCGCAATGGCAGGGCTTTGGATTCTGACGAGATGAAAGCGCGTGCGGAGTTTTACGCAAGCTGCGAAGAAGCGATTAAACGCTCTGTCAGACGCGGTGAAGACTGCGCGATCAGCGATCTCATCGATCTCGACAATCGGTACGCGACACCCTACATCGATATGATGGCAGTAACTGCACCCAAAGACCTTGATGCAGCATCGGCGGCTGATTTTTTCTATGGCATTGAAGAAGCTGTGGATTTCAATGCTTTGAACGGTTATGGAAATCTAGTTGCGCAATGGGGCAATGACGTGGCGGTATCACTCAATACAAAAGTCGAGAGTGTGGATTGGTCCAGGGATGCTGTGGTTGTCAATACAGTCAAAGGTGCTCTCAAAGCTCGATGTGTCATCAGCACTGTTTCCAATGGAGTCCTGGCAGCCCAGGATATTGACTTCAAACCACGATTGCCTGACTGGAAAATGGAAGCAGTCCTGGGTTTACCTATGGGTGCCGAAAACAAAATCGGGGTGCATTTTGATAAAGATGTTTTTGGGCCAGATGGAGGCGGTTATTACCAGAGCTGGTCCGATGACGCTCATGGTGCCTATATCGACGTGAATCTCATGTCTACAAACGTTGTTACGGTTTTTATTGGCGGTCGATTCAGCATCTGGATGGAGAAGCAAGGTCCACAGGAGGCACACGAATTTGCCGTTGATCACATTGCGAATATATTTGGCAATGAGATACGACAATCTGTTACCCGTTCCATTGCCAGTGCCTGGGTCGCGGATCCCTGGGTGCTAGGTTCTTATGCCAGCGCTTTACCTGGCCAGTATCACCGGCGTGAGTTTTTGCCGCTTCCTATCGACAACAAGCTGTTTTTTGCCGGAGAGGCAACTGCGCGAGCCAACGGTACCTGCCACGGTGCATATTGGTCTGGTGTCCGAGTGGCGCGTGAAGTGGCAGAGGCC